>OOBS01000441.1_pt1 | contig 16108 bp, 13 predicted proteins | sample 1671381 | NCBI WGS metagenome assembly OOBS01 (sample SAMN06348151, study PRJEB24527) | human gut metagenome | biome: human gut; feature: ankylosing spondylitis patient; material: feces | host: Homo sapiens | place: China | collected 2015-10 | reverse complement strand
GGAACTAATAACAACGTAGAAATAGAATGAGTGAAGCAAAACAGATATATCATGTACCGGTATTATTAAACGAGAGCGTAGACGGAATGAACATCCAACCCGGAGGTATTTATGTAGATGCCACTTTCGGCGGCGGAGGACATTCCAAGGAAATTCTAAGCCGGCTGGATAGCACCGCGCATCTATATAGTTTTGACCAAGATGAAGATGCCGAGAAGAATATTGTAAGCGACAGCCGCTTCACTTTTGTGCGTAGTAACTTCCGCTACCTTCCCAACTTCCTACGTTATTATGGCGTGGAAGGGGTGGATGCCATTTTGGCCGATCTGGGCGTTTCCTCACATCACTTTGACGACTCCGAACGTGGATTCTCATTCCGCTTCGAGGGCAAATTAGACATGCGGATGAACAAACGCGCAGGTATGACAGCTGCTGATGTAGTGAACACCTATGACGAAGAACGTTTGGCTAATATTTTCTATTTATATGGTGAATTGAAGAACAGCCGCAAACTGGCATCAGCCATCGTTAAAGCACGAGGTGTAAAACAAATTGTCACCATCGGTGATTTCCTCGAAGTCATCAAACCATTTTTCGGGCGGGAACGTGAAAAGAAAGAGCTCGCAAAGGTGTTCCAAGCTTTACGCATAGAGGTAAATCAGGAAATGGAAGCATTGAAAGAAATGCTTTATGCAGCAACCAAGGCACTGAAACCGGGAGGCAGACTGGTAGTAATCACCTATCACTCTTTAGAAGACCGCATGGTAAAGAATATCATGAAAACCGGAAACATAGAAGGCAAGGCCGAACAAGATTTCTTTGGTAATGTACAGACACCTTTCAAACTAGTCAACAACAAAGTTATTGTTGCCGGCAACGAAGAAGTGACACGCAATCCGCGCTCCCGAAGCGCCAAGTTGAGAATTGCAGAAAAGAGATAACGAGATGGAAGAAGAACTGAAACAAAATACACAACAACCCAAAGACGGACAATCTGCTTCGCCCAAGCATATGTCTATCCGCAGCATATTAGGAGGAGATATCCTTGCGAACGACTTTTTCAAAAGACAGACCCGTTTGCTGATTCTCATCATGATCCTGACTGTACTATACATAGACAACCGTTATAGCAGCCAACAGGAACTCATTGAAATTGACAAGTTGAAAAAAGATTTGATCGATATCAAATACGATGCATTGACACGCTCTTCCGAACTGATGGAAAAGAGCCGCCAGTCACGTATTGAAGAATATATTTCGACGGAAGACAGCCCCTTGCAAACGGCTACCAACCGTCCTTATTTAATAAAGAAAGACTAAGCCCATGATGCCCAACCAAAAAAACATAATGCTCCGCTTCTCCTTCATCATCCTAGTCATGGTGTTGATAGGCATTGCCATTATCTGCAAAGCCGGCGTCATCATGTTTGCCGAGCGTCAATACTGGAAAGACGTAGCCGACCGTTTTGTAAAAGAAAACGTCACCGTACGTCCTACCCGTGGCAACATCATCTCATCCGACGGCCAGCTGATGGCAAGCAGCCTTCCCGAATATAAGATTTACATGGACTTCATGATAAATAAAAGGAAGGGCGAAACCGAAGAAGAGGAAAAGACACGGCTGAAGCTACAACATATCAAAGACTCAGTTCTTTATGCAAACCTTGACACAATCTGCAAAGGGTTACATGAAATATTCCCTGATAAAAGTGCCGCCTTTTTCAAACAGCACATCAAAAACGGAAGAAAAAAAGAGAGCCGCAGTTGGTTGCTCTACCCCAAACGCATTTCTTATATACAATATAAAGAAGCAAAACGTCTGCCCGTATTTAACCTGAACAAATACAAAGGCGGATTCCATGAACAGGCATTCAATCAACGGAAAAAGCCTTTTGGCTCACTGGCAATGCGTACATTGGGAGATATGTATCCAGATATAGAACAAGGTGCAAAGAACGGGCTGGAACTTTCATACGATTCCATATTAAAAGGCAGAAACGGTATCACTCACCGTCAAAAGGTAATGAACAAATACCTGAACATTGTAGATATTCCTCCTGTAGATGGCTGTGATATCATTACGACCATTGATGTAGGTATGCAAGACATCGCAGAAAAAGCATTGGTGGATGAATTGAAAGAAATCAACGCTACTGTAGGCGTTGCCATTCTGATGGAAGTGCAGACGGGAGACATCAAAGCTATCGTCAACATGACCAAATGCAATGACGGCATTTACAGAGAAATACGCAATAACGCCATCTCAGACATGATGGAGCCAGGCTCTACTTTCAAAACCGCATCCATACTGGTAGCGCTGGACGACGGAGTCATCACTCCGGAAACGGTGGTGGAAACCGGTAACGGGGTCTATATGATGCACGGCCGCTATATGAAAGATCATAACTGGCATCGTGGAGGCTACGGCACTATCAACACAACAAAATCATTGATGGTGTCCTCAAACATCGGTGTATCGCGGTTGATCGATGATCATTATCATGATAATCCGGAAAAGTTTGTACGCGGACTGCATCGAGTAGGCATTGCCACTCCGTTAGATCTCGATATTCCCGGTGCCGGCAAGCCGAACATCCGCATCCCCAACAAAGACTTGAGCAATTGGTCACGTACTGCACTGGCATGGATGTCTATTGGCTATGAAACCCAAATTCCCCCCATCAATACACTGGCATTTTATAATGCTATAGCCAATAACGGAGTAATGGTCAAGCCCCGTTTTGTGAAATCAATAGTCAAAGACGGGCAGGTAGTGGAAGATATTGCTCCTGAAATACTCAACCCGGCCATCGCTTCCCCCAAGGCTATCAGCGAGATACAAACGATTTTGGAAAAAGTCGTCAGCGAAGGACTGGGAAAGAAAGCAGGATCCAAGCAATTCCATGTATCCGGGAAAACCGGTACTGCACAGGTTTCACAAGGAAAAGCCGGGTACACGAATGGCACACGCCGTTATTTGGTAAGTTTCTGTGGATATTTTCCTTCAGAAGCGCCTAAATACAGTTGCATTGTAGCCATCCAGAAACCTGGACTCCCCGCCTCGGGTGGTCTGATGGCCGGCAGCGTGTTCAGTAAAATTGCCGAACGCGTATTTGCCAAACATCTGGCACAAGATTTGAAAGAGGCAAAAGACTCAACTTCTATCCTTATTCCGGATGTAAAAAACGGGGATATAAGTGCGGCACATTATGTACTGAACCGGATAAATGTAAATTCATCCGGAGTTTCGGAACAATCAACCGAAGGCAAACCGGTATGGGGAAATGTGACTAGTAATCCGGACAATGTATTATTCAACAAAAAAGACATTAACAATAAACTTGTACCAAGTGTTATTGGTATGGGCGCAAAGGATGCTGTCTATCTGCTTGAAAGCATGGGATTGAAAGCCCGCATTACCGGCATCGGTAAAGTGAAGTCACAAAGTATCCCGGCCGGCAACACTTTGCGCAAAGGACAAACCATACAATTACGATTAAATTAACAGTGTAACAGGAAGAATATGAAACTGGAAAAGATTATTAAAGGAATAACAGTCAATGAAATCATAGGTGATGCATCCCAAGAAATTTCGGGAATAAACATGGACTCGCGCCTGATAGAGCCCGGTCATATTTTCGTTGCTGTAAAAGGAACGCAGACTGACGGACACACTTATATCCAAAAAGCAATAGAAAAAGGAGCCCGTACAGTGGTATGTGAGAATCTTCCTGAGACATTGATTGAGAATGTTACCTACATCAAAGTGAACGATACGGAAGACGTTGTCGGGAAACTGGCAACTACGTTTTACGGAGACCCCAATTGGAACTGGTCGGTGTTACAGGCACCAACGGAAAAACGACTATTGCCACCTTATTATATAATATGTTCCGTAAATTCGGATATAAGACAGGACTCATTTCCACTGTATGCAATTATATAGATGAGGAAGCCATTCCAACTGACCATACCACCCCTGACCCTATTACACTAAACAAACTGCTGGGGCGCATGGCAGATGAAGGATGCAAATATGCCTTTATGGAAGTAAGCTCACATTCTGTAGCACAAAAACGGATCGGTGGTTTAAAATTCGCAGGCGGTATATTTACCAACCTTACCCGTGACCATCTGGACTACCATAAAACTGTAGAGAACTATCTGAAAGCCAAAAAAGCATTCTTTGACGGTCTGCCTAAAACAGCCTTTGCCTTAACCAATCTGGATGACAAAAACGGATTGGTCATGACTCAAAATACCAAAGCAAAGGTACACACCTATTCGCTGCGCAGCTTGAGTGATTTTAAAGGAAAAGTGCTGGAAGATGGATTCGAAGGAATGCTGCTTGATATAAATAATGTGGAAGTCAATGTACAGTTCATCGGACGTTTCAATGCTTCCAACCTGCTGGCAGTCTATGGAGCAGCCTGCCTGCTGGGGAAAAAGACAGAAGAGGTATTGCTGGCATTGAGTACTCTTCGCCCCGTTGCCGGGCGTTTTGACTCACTGCGCTCACCCAAGGGATACACCGCCATTGTGGACTATGCCCATACTCCGGATGCCTTGGAAAATGTGCTGAATGCCATTCACGAGGTCCTGAATGGCAAAGGTCATGTAATTACGGTAGTAGGCGCCGGCGGCAACCGCGATAAAGGCAAACGCCCCTTGATGGCACAAGAAGCGGTAAAGCAAAGCGATAAGGTCATTATCACCTCTGACAATCCCCGTTTTGAAGAGCCGCAGGAAATCATCAATGATATGCTGGCAGGGCTGACTAAAGAGGATATGCGTAAAGTGATAAGCATAGCCGACCGTAAAGAAGCGATCCGTACAGCTTGTATGCTGGCCCAAGCTAAAGATGTCATTTTAGTTGCCGGGAAAGGACACGAAAATTATCAGGAAATCAAAGGTATAAAGCACCATTTCGACGATAAAGAAGTATTAAGAGATATTTTTGCTAATGAATAAACCAACCAAAAGATGTTATATTATTTATTTCAATATTTAGAAAAGTTCGATTTTCCCGGAGCCGGTATGTTCGGTTACGTTTCATTCCGTTCATTGATGGCAATCATTTTATCATTGTTGATCTCAGCTATCTTCGGTGAATATTTCATCAACCTGCTCAAACGTAAACAAATAACCGAAACCCAACGTGACGCATCTATAGACCCTTTTAATGTGAAAAAAGTTGGTGTGCCGACGATGGGAGGTATAATTATTATTGTCGCAATTCTCATACCTTGCCTCTTGTTGGGGAAGCTGCATAATATTTACATGATATTAATGTTGATTACCACCATTTGGCTGGGTACGTTAGGCTTTTTGGACGACTATATCAAGGTCTTCCGTAAAGACAAAGAAGGGTTGCACGGCAAATTCAAGATCATCGGCCAAGTAGGTTTGGGACTCATTGTGGGACTCACCTTATATTTAAGTCCGAGCGTGGTTATCCGTGAGAACGTAGAAATACAAAGAGGAGGAGAAATTGTGGAAGTGGTGCACAAGGAACAAGATCAGAAGTCCACCAAAACTACGATTCCTTTCTTCAAGAACAACAATTTGGATTATGCTGATTTCGTAGGTTTTCTGGGAGACAATGCCCAGGCTGTAGGTTGGATTATTTTCGTATTAGTTACCATCTTCGTAGTTACTGCCGTATCTAACGGTGCCAACCTGAATGACGGGATGGACGGGATGGCAGCCGGAAATTCTGCTATCATCGGTCTTACCTTGGGCATATTGGCATACGTATCCAGCCACATCGAATATGCAGGATACCTTAATATCATGTACATTCCCGGCAGTGAAGAACTGGTAATCTTTATCTGCTCCTTCATCGGCGCACTGATCGGTTTCCTTTGGTACAATGCTTTTCCCGCCCAAGTATTTATGGGCGATACCGGCAGCTTGACCATTGGTGGTATCATAGCGGTATTTGCAATCATCATTCATAAAGAGTTGCTTATACCTATTCTCTGTGGAATCTTCTTGGTAGAAAACCTTTCGGTCATTCTACAGGTGAGATATTTCAAAAGCGGAAAAAAGAAAGGACATTTGCAACGCGTATTCAAACGTGCCCCTATCCACGACCATTTCCGCACTACATTAGCACAGTTAGACCCCAATTGCAGTTATCTGTTCATGAAACCCAACAGCGTATTCCATGAGTCAAAAATCACGGTACGCTTCTGGATTGTCACCATCGTACTCGCTGCAATTACGATTATTACATTAAAGATAAGATAAGATAAACGAAGATTATGGCTAAAAGAATTGTCATACTAGGAGCCGGAGAAAGCGGTGCGGGAGCAGCCGTTCTGGCAAAGAAACAAGGTTTCGACACCTTCGTTTCAGACATGTCCACGATTAAGGACACATACAAAAACATGCTGAACGAGCGAGGCATCGAATGGGAAGAAGGCAAACATACCGAATCTCTCATTCTGAATGCGGATGAAGTAATCAAAAGTCCGGGTATTCCGAATGATGCCCCGATGATTCTTAAGTTAAAGTCACAAGGCACCCCTATCATCTCCGAAATAGAATTTGCGGGACGTTATACCAATGCCAAAATGATTTGCATTACAGGAAGTAATGGAAAAACAACAACTACTTCGCTGATTTATCATATCTTCAAGAAAGCAGGTATGAATGTGGGACTAGCCGGAAATATCGGCCAAAGTCTGGCATATCAGGTAGCAGAATGCAACTATGATTATTATGTGATCGAGTTAAGCAGTTTCCAATTGGACAACATGTACAAGTTCCATGCCAACATTGCCGTATTGATGAACATCACGCCGGATCATCTGGACCGTTACGACCACCAGATGCAAAACTATGTGGATGCCAAATTCCGCATTATCCAGAACCAGACCCCGGACGATGCCTTCATCTTCTGGAACGATGACCCCATCATCCAGCGTGAATTACACAAATATGGCATTCATGGCCATTACTACCCTTTTGCCGAAAGGAAAGAGGAAGGAACCGCCGCATACGTGGAACAGGACAAGGTTTATTTTACAGAACCAATCGCTTTCAACATGGAACAGGAGGAACTGGCGCTGACCGGAACCCATAATCTGTTCAACTCCATGGCGGCCGGTATCTCTGCCAACCTGGCGGGTATCCGCAAAGAGTGTATCCGCGAGGCCTTGGGTGATTTCAAGGGAGTGGAACACCGCCTTGAAAAAGTCTGCCGGGTAAGAGGGGTGGATTATATCAATGACTCCAAGGCTACCAATGTGAATTCCTGCTGGTATGCTTTGCAAAGCATGAAAACCAAAACCATCCTGATATTAGGCGGGAAAGACAAAGGCAACGACTATAACGAAATTGCCGACTTGGTAAAAGAAAAATGTACCGGATTGATCTACATGGGATTGCACAATGAGAAATTGCATGATTTCTTTGACAAGTTCGGCCTGCCTGTAGCCGATGTACAAAGCATGAAGGATGCCGTAGACGCTGCTTACCGGATGGCCAAGAAAGGCGAAACCGTATTATTAAGTCCATGCTGCGCCAGCTTCGACCTTTTCAAAAGTTACGAAGACCGTGGCGAGCAGTTCAAGGAATGTGTAAGAAACCTGTAATATAGTATTAAGGTATATAGATAATGGATCTGATAAAAGACTTGTTCAAGGGCGACAAAGTAATCTGGATTATTTTCCTGTTTCTTTGTCTGATCTCTATCGTCGAGGTATTTAGTGCCGCCAGCACGCTTACCTACAAAAGTGGGGATCATTGGGGACCTATCACCCAGCACAGTGTCATCCTGATGGTAGGTGTGTGCATTGTGGTACTGGTACATAACATTCCCTACAAATATTTCCGTGTGTTTCCCGTCTTCCTGCTACCCCTATCGACATTATTGCTGATATTTGTAATGGGTATGGGATTGATTACCGGAGACCGTGTCAATGGTGCAGCCCGTTGGATGACTTTCTTCGGTATCCAGTTCCAGCCTTCCGAACTGGCAAAAATGGCCGTGATTATTGTCACCGCATTTATTCTATCCAAGTTTCAGGAAGAAGACAATGCCAATCCGAAAGCATTTAAATATATCATGTGGATCACCGGAATTGTTTTCATTCTGATTGCTCCCGAAAACGGCTCTACCGCAGCACTGCTTTTCGGAGTAGTCTTTTTAATGATGGTGATCGGCCGGGTACCCTGGAAGCAATTGGCCAAGTTAATGGGAATAGCCGGAGTTATGGTGGCTTTTTTTGTAGGCATAGTGATGATTATGCCCACACACAAACTGAACAAAGTCCCCATGATGCACCGTGTAGAAACCTGGCAGAACCGTATAAAAGGCTTCTTTGAGGACAAAGAAGCCGTTCCCGCCGCCAAATATGATATAGACAAGGACGCCCAGATAGCACACGCCAATATTGCTATCGCCTCCAGCAACATCATAGGAAAGATGCCGGGTAACAGTGTGCAGCGGGATTTCCTGTCACAAGCATTCTCGGACTTCATCTTTGCTATAATCATAGAAGAGCTGGGGTTGCTGGGAGGCGCCTTTGTAGTGATTCTCTACATCTGGCTGTTGATGCGGGCGGGTAAAATAGCCCGAAGAAGTGAAAAAAGTTTTCCTGCCTTTCTGGTGATGGGCATCGCCCTGTTGCTGGTATCTCAGGCGATGCTTAACATGATGGTGGCCGTAGGTCTGTTCCCCGTCACCGGACAACCCCTGCCGCTTATCAGCAAAGGAGGAACCTCTACACTCATCAACTGCGCCTACATCGGTATGATATTAAGTGTCAGCCGCTACGTGGCTGAGAAAGAAGAACAGAAAGCCGCCGAGCAACAAGCGCAGAAAGAAGCCGAACTGGCAGCCAAGACCGAACGGCATCAGGAAATGGTAGCTGCCATGCAGGAAGCCATTACCACACTTCCGTCGGGTGACAATGCCACCACTTCCCTCCCGCCGGAGGAGAACTCACTGCCCGATGACTTGAAGGCAATGCTGAATGCAGCCGGGAAGCGGGAGCCGGAAGAAGAAATATAATATAAACCATTCATTTTAAAAGTATTATTTATACTTTTGCGAATAATTCGACTAAAAAGGAATTATGGAAGAAAATTTAAGAATCATCATCAGCGGAGGAGGAACCGGGGGACACATTTTCCCCGCAGTCTCTATTGCCAACGCCATCAAGGAACAACATCCCGAAGCGGAAATCCTGTTCGTAGGCGCTGAAGGCAGAATGGAGATGCAACGCGTTCCTGCTGCCGGATACCCTATAAAAGGATTACCTGTTGCCGGATTCGACCGTAAGAACTTATTGAAAAATGTTTCGGTTCTTTTCAAATTGGTCAAAAGCCAGCTATTGGCACGTAAAATCATCAAGGATTTCAAGCCACATGCAGCAGTAGGTGTAGGCGGATATGCCAGCGGTCCTACTTTGAAAATGGCCGGGATGATGGGTATTCCGACACTGATACAAGAGCAGAACTCTTATGCCGGAGTAACCAACAAACTATTGGCAAAGAAAGCCTGCAAAATATGCGTGGCATACGACGGCATGGAACGTTTCTTTGAAAAAGACAAGATTATCCTGACCGGAAACCCTGTCCGCCAAGGACTGCGCAACCATCACATCAGCCGTGAAGAGGCTATCCGTTCCTTCGGGCTGGACCCATCCAAGAAAACAATCCTGATTGTAGGAGGAAGCTTGGGAGCACGCACCATCAACAACTGCGTGATGGAAGGTTTGGACAAGATTAAAGCATCCGGCGCGCAGTTTATCTGGCAAACCGGGAAAATATATATCGGCGAAGCACGCGCCGCAGTAGCCCAGGCCGGTGAGTTACCAATGCTCCACGTAACCGATTTTATCAGCGATATGGCCGCCGCATACAGTGCTGCCGATTTAATAATCAGCCGTGCCGGAGCAGGTTCCATCTCCGAGTTCTGTTTGTTGCAGAAACCTGTCATTCTGGTTCCGTCACCTAATGTGGCCGAAGATCATCAGACCAAAAACGCACTGGCGCTGGTCAATAAAAACGCAGCACTCTATATCAAGGACGCCGCTGCCAAAGAAGCTCTGCTGGACAAAGCGGTTGAAACCGTGAAACAGCCGGAAACATTGAAAAGTTTAAGTACAAATATTGCTAAATTAGCCTTTACCGACTCAGCCAACGTTATTGCCCGGGAGGTATTCAAACTGGCTGATAAATACAGAAAAGAAAATGGACGTTAACACATTAAAATCAGTTTATTTCATCGGTGCCGGAGGTATCGGCATGAGCGCATTGGTACGCTACTTCCTGTCAAAAGGCAAGAAGGTAGGCGGATATGACCGTACGCCCAGTGAACTGACAGAAAAGCTGATAGAAGAAGGAGCAGCCATCCATTACGAAGAAAGCACGGAACTGATAACGGATGCATTCCGCGACCCGGCAACTACATTGGTTGTCTATACTCCGGCTGTCCCCGATACACATAAAGAGTTTACCTATTTCCGGGAAAACGGTTTCGAGATACATAAACGTTCGCAGGTATTGGGAATGCTTACCCATGCAGGAAAAGGACTTTGTGTAGCCGGCACTCACGGTAAGACCACCACTTCTACCATGACAGCCCATCTGTTACACCAATCCCATGTAGGATGCAACGCCTTTTTGGGAGGCATCTCAAAGAATTACGGCACCAACCTGCTGTTGTCTGACAGCAGTGAATACATGGTTATTGAAGCCGACGAGTTCGACCGTTCTTTCCATTGGCTCTCGCCCTACATATCGGTGATTACCGCAACCGATCCCGACCATCTGGATATCTACGGAACCAAAGAGGCTTATCTGGAAAGCTTCCGCAAATATACCTCACTCATCCAGCCGGGAGGTGCATTGATTGTACGTAAAGGCATCGAGCTGCAACCGGCTTTGCAGAATGGTGTGAAACTGTACACCTATTCCCAAGAAGAGGGTGACTTTCATGCAGAGAATATCCGTATTGGGAACGGTGAGATTTTCTTTGATTACGTATCACCCTTGGGAAATATCCCCAATATACAGTTGGGTGTCCCCGTCAGCATCAACATTGAGAACGGGGTAGCCGCCATGGCTTTGGCGCAGATGAGCGGATTGACTGATGAAGAAATAAAGAGAGGTATGGCAAGTTTCCGCGGAGTAGACCGTCGTTTCGATTTCAAGATAAAGAACGACAAGGTGGTTTTCCTGAGCGACTATGCGCACCATCCTTCCGAGATAAAGCAAAGCATACTCTCCATGCGTGCCCTCTATCGGGACAAGAAGCTGACGGCTGTTTTCCAGCCGCACCTCTACACACGTACCCGTGATTTCTACAAAGATTTCGCCGACAGCCTTTCCTTGTTGGACGAAGTCATCCTGGTAGATATCTATCCGGCACGCGAGCAACCCATCCCCGGCGTCACCAGCAAACTGATTTACGACCATCTGCGTCCGGGCATCGAGAAGAGCATGTGCAAGAAAGAAGAAATTCTAGACGTACTGAGCAAGAAAGATATAGAAGTATTAATCACCCTGGGTGCGGGCGACATAGATAACTATGTACCCCAAATCTGCGGATTACTGAATAAAAAATGATAAAGAAAATTCTCATACTCCTGTTTCTGTTGCTGATAACCGCCTACCTTATTGTAGCCGTTACCGCTTTCAACACCAAACCTGCCGACCAGGTTTGCAAGGGTATGGAATTGATTATCAAGGACAGTATAGACCATGGTTTCATCAGCCAGAAAGGGATACTCCGCTTACTGAACGGTAAGAAGCTCTCCCCTGTGGGTAAGAAGATGGGCGACATCAACACCCGCCTGCTGGAAGAAGAACTCAGCCAACATCCCTTGATTGAAAATGTGGAATGTTACCGTACACCGGGATGCAAGATAGGTATCGAAGTGACACAGCGCCTCCCCATCCTCAGAGTGATGGCAAACAACGGAGACAACTATTATATTGACAATAAAGGAAAAATCATGCCGATACCCAACAGTTCGGCACACGTAGCTGTTGTTACAGGATACGTGGATCGTGATTTTGCCGTCAAGGAACTATATACCTTAGGAGTCTTTCTACAGGCCCATCCGCTATGGGATGCCCAGATAGAGCAGATCAACGTGACACAAGCCAAAGAACTGGAACTGGTTCCACGGGTTGGCGAACATATCATATTCTTAGGCAAGCCCGGGAATTATGAGGAAAAGTTCGAGAAACTAAAAACTTTTTATGAGAAAGGACTGAACCAAGTAGGCTGGAACAAGTACAGCCGCATCAGTCTGGAATTTAATAATCAGATTATTTGTACTAAAAAAGAGAAGTAAGATATGGCAGCAACAGATTTTATAGTAGCAATAGAACTGGGATCCTCCAAGATCACAGGTATTGCAGGAAAGAAACATGCGGACGGAAGCATACAAGTGCTGGCCCTCGCCAGCGAAAACTCTTCGGATTTTATCCGTAAGGGAGTGATTTACAATCTGGACAAAACCGCACAAAGCCTTACTTCGATTATCAAGAAACTGGAATCGACATTAAAGGCTTCTATCGGAAAGGTCTATGTAGGTATCGGAGGACAATCTCTACGCACCATCCGTAATACGGAGGTACGTCATCTGGAAGAAGAAACCAAAATTTCACAGGAACTGATTGACTCCATCATGGACAGCAACCGCGAAGTCCCCATCATAGACCAGGAAATACTGGAAGTGGCACCCCAGGAATATAAAGTAGGCATCAACCTGCTGGCCGATCCTGTAGGAGTTCCCAGCGATCATATAGAAGGGCGTTTCCTTAATATCATCGCCCGCAGCAGCGTGAAGCAGAACATTGACAAATGTTTCAAACAGGCAGGAATCGAAATAGCCGACTACATCATCTCACCGTTGGCTCTGGCCAATGCCGTACTGACCAACAGTGAAAAACGTTCGGGCTGCATGTTCATCGACTTTGGCGCAGATACGACTACTGTATCTGTCTACAAAAACAACATACTCCGCCATTTGGCAGTCATCCCACTGGGAGGAAGCAACATCACCAAAGACATTTGCAGCCAGCAGATTGAAGAGGAAGATGCCGAAGAACTGAAAAAGAAATACGGCAATGCCTATGCCGACAAGTCGGAAGACGGAGATGACAACCCTACCTACTCGCTGGACGGGAAATGCAGTATTGAGTCACACTTACTGGAAGACATCGTAGAAGCGCGTGTCAATGAGATACTGGCCAATGTATGGAACCAGATTGTTCTTTCGGGATATGAAGACAAACTGCTGGCAGGAGCTATCATTACCGGCGGTGCTGCAAATCTAAAGAATATGGAGGAAGCATTCAGCAACCGTACCAAAGTAGAAAAGGTAAGAATGGCCAAAGAAAGCCAGCTAAGCCTGAAAGGTGGCATGATGGAACTGAAAAAAGATGGTACATGCAATACAATCATCGCTTTGCTAGGAGCCGGAAAAGAGAACTGTTACCGCCCGGAACGTCCTATCCAAGTACCTCTCTTCGATGAAAGCGGCGAGAATGTGGAAGACAAAAGGAAAAGAGAGAAAGAAGAAGCAGCCAGAATAGCAGCGGCAGCCAAGAAAGCAGAGGAAGAGGAGAAGCTGCGAAAAGCCACTTGCGAGAGCCTGATAAGAAACGCAAAAGAGCTGAAAGAGGCAGGCAAATACAAAAATGCCTTGTCGCAACTGGCCAAAGCACGCGATCTAGGAGTGGCAGAAGCTTTGAACCAAATACGTGACCTGGAAAAAGAAATCAAGAGTTTGAAAGAAGCCAACAGTCCGATCAAACGGCTGACCGACTTGTTTGGAAGGATTCTGGAAGAATAATAACGAATTACATCACCTTAATATAATATAGAAGATTATGTCTGATGAAACTATAATGCCATTCGATTTCCCGGCAGAAAACCCGACTATCATTAAAGTAATCGGTGTGGGAGGTGGCGGCGGCAATGCCGTAAATCACATGTATAAAGAAGGTATACACGATGTAACATTTGTTGTGTGCAACACAGATAACCAGGCGTTGGCCGAATCCCCCGTTCCCGTGAAGTTGCAACTGGGAAAAGAAGGATTAGGAGCCGGAAACCGCCCGGAGCGTGCACGTGAAGCAGCCGAAGAAAGTATAGAAGACGTAAAAGGAATGTTGAACGACGGCTGTAAAATGGTATTTATCACTGCCGGAATGGGAGGAGGTACCGGAACCGGTGCGGCTCCGATCATTGCCAAGACAGCCAAAGATATGGATATCCTCACCGTAGGTATTGTCACCATTCCGTTCCTTTTTGAAGGAAACCGGAAGATTGACCAGGCGCTGGACGGCGTGGAGAAAATGAGCCAGCATGTAGATGCCTTGCTGGTGATCAACAATGAACGTCTGCGTGATATTTATTCGGACTTCAGCGTGATGAACGCTTTCGGCAAAGCGGATGACACTTTATCCATAGCAGCCAAGAGTATTGCCGAGATTATCACTATCCGCGGTACCATCAACCTGGACTTCAATGACGTGAAAACAGTACTAAAAGATGGTGGGGTAGCCATTATGAGTACGGGATACGGCAAAGGGGAAAGCCGCGTGAGCCAGGCTATCAATGATGCGCTCCATTCCCCGCTGCTGAACAACAACGATATCTTCAACTCGAAGAAGATCCTGTTCAACATCTCTTTCAGCACCAAGAGCGAGTTGATGATGGAAGAGATGAATGAGGTTCATGACTTCATGAGCAAATTCGGCAAAGACGTGGAAACCAAATGGGGGCTCTATATCGACGAGTCGCTGGAAGAACAGGTGAAGTTCACCGTACTTGCCACCGGCTTCGGCATCAAGGATGTACCGGGCATGGACAACATGATGAACAAACGCACCATCGAGGAACAAAAGAAACTGGAAGAACTGGAAGAAGAGGAACAGCGCAAGGATGAACGTCGTGGAGATTACTACGGCAAAGACACCTTCAAGAACAGCAACAAGAAGAAACGCCATAACATTTACATCTTCAGCCTGGAGGATCTGGACAATGATGACATTATCAGTATGGTGGAAACGACCCCTACTTTCCAACGTACCAAAACTGTGTTGGAAAGTATCCAGTCTAAAGCAATAGCCGAAGAAGAGGAAACATTCAATAACGATGCCGAAAACGGCGGAATAACGATCACATTTTAACAACTAAAATAGAAAAGAACCATGGATTTATTTGACGTAATCAGCAACGATATCAAAGAGGCTATGAAAGCCAAGGACAAAGTGAAACTGGAAACTTTGCGTAATGTGAAAAAATTCTTCCTTGAAGCAAAGACAGCACCGGGCGCCAACGACACTTTGACGGATGACGCTGCATTGAAAATCATGCAGAAACTGGTAAAACAAGGGAAAGATTCAGCCGCCATTTACCAAGGTCAGGGCCGCGCAGACTTGGCTGAAGCCGAACTGGCCCAAGTGGCAGTGCTTGAAGCCTATCTGCCCAAACAAATGAGTAACGAAGAACTGGAAGCCGCTTTGAAAGAAATAATTGCAGAAGTGGGTGCCGCCGGTCCTCAGGATATGGGTAAAGTCATGGGTGTCGCCACCAAAAAGTTGGCAGGCAAAGCCGAAGGACGTGCCATCTCGGCTAAAGTGAAAGAATTACTGGGATAATACTCCGGCAATCCATATTCGAGAAACGAAACTTCTGCCCCGATTCATCTTTACGGGCAGAAGTTTCGTTTTTTATAAAATCAGTGAGAAGCAAACGTATGCAGTACCCTATCCAGCTTCCCGTTTATCATTCTCACTTCACCAATACCCTGGAATTCAAAGTATCCTTCAGTGTGTTCAGCCACAATAAAAATCTGATATACAGCACATAAGGCTGACAGTAGTTCCTTCAGTGCGCTGTCAGCACCTTCAGCCGCCGCAACACCCGCACCGGACCGATGTCCTTGACCATCATGCTAAAGGACAAGAATGAGTCATACAATATCGTGGTCAAAAGATTGCACCTGCTTTCCATCTTAACTTTCAAGACAGGAAGAATACTCATTTGCCTCCGTAAGCATTCGGCCTCGTGCGTGTTTTTTTCCCCTCTTTTCCTTCCTACCTTTGTGGCTTCATTATAATCTTAATCCAT
>OOBS01000423.1_pt1 | contig 16472 bp, 3 predicted proteins | sample 1671381 | NCBI WGS metagenome assembly OOBS01 (sample SAMN06348151, study PRJEB24527) | human gut metagenome | biome: human gut; feature: ankylosing spondylitis patient; material: feces | host: Homo sapiens | place: China | collected 2015-10 | reverse complement strand
GAAATGCCAATGGTGCGGTGCAAGCCCGCCGCCGGACGATTCCCCACTCCTAGGGAAGTCGAGGACCAATATGGGAGACCTTAACTTATTAACGCAGTTGAGCACTTGTTTCGTGCTTTTCTGCGACTGGAGAATTGGAACCCACCAATTCTCGTTACATACTCTTTGTTCCTGATTTCTGCTTCAGCTGGAGGTGATCAACATTTCAGAATATCTTACCACGCAAACTCCGCTGCCGCCGTTTCTCCCATACCCACGCTTCCTTTTGGAACTTGACCTGAGTCAGACTGCAAAAATGACTTATGTGTTGCTACTCGACCGTGCCACACTCTCGCAGAAAAATCTCTGGATAGATGAACGTGGATTCGTGTTTGTCATTTTTACGATTTGCTCTTTGGCTGAGCAGCTAGGGCGCAGCACTGTCAGTGTTTCCAGTGCGCTTAAGGAATTGGACGCTGCGGGATTGATTGAGCGCAGACGAACGCGGTTTTCTTCGCCCAATCACATCTTTGTGAAAATTCCAAATGTTGAATAGTTCTGCGTTTTTCACGATTCAAGAACCGCCAAAATCACGATTCTGTGATGCAGATTCTTAATGGCATCTGCAAAAGAGATTTTTCCTATGCAGTATAGCAGCCTTTAAGACTGTATCAAAGAAAACTTTCACCTAACCAACGTAATAAAACAAAAAGAGAAAAACGAATAGAATCCATCCATTCCTTTCCGTATTTGCACCACATGAATGAGGAGGTCTGCCCTTGAACAAAGAAAAATCTGAGAAGAAGCCCACCACACGCAAACGTGCGCCGAGAAGTCCGAAGTCCGTGCGCCTGATCGTGGAACGCCATTATATCGGCAATGTGCCGATGAATACGCTTTTTCAGCGGCTTGCGGAAGAAGAAATTCGTAAAACTGCCGAATCGTATCTCGCCGCTGGTTAATTGGACGTTTTACTGCGGAAAAGGGCTTGCATCATCACGCAGCATCCGCTACAATGTGATTGATGAGGTCTCTTTTCCATTATGGAGGTACACATGGAAAAGGACAAAAAAGTAACTGCTTTATACTGCCGACTGTCAAAAGATGACGGTTCAAACAGCGAAAGCCTGAGCATCCGCACTCAAAAGGCGATGCTTATGGAGTATGCCACACGCAACGGTTTCGGGAATTGCCAGTACTATGTTGATGATGGTTACAGCGGTACGAACTCTGACCGCCCTGCCTTTCAGGAACTTCTGGATGATATCCGGGAAGGAAAGGTGGCAACAGTCATTACCAAAGACCAGTCCCGACTTGGACGCAACCACATCGAAACCGGAACGTATATGGAAATCTTCTTTCCTGAACACGGTGTCCGCTATATTGCAATCAACGATGGTTATGATTCCAACGAGCAATCTCAGATGGATATTGCCCCGTTCCGAAACATCATCAATGAAATGTACGCCAAAGACACTTCCCGAAAAATCAAGAGTGCCCTTCGGACACGCAAGAAAAGCGGAAAGTATATCTCCAGCGGCGCACCGTTTGGCTACCAGAAAGACCCTGCCGACCACAATCACCTTGTGATCGACCCGAACACCGCCCCCGTTGTTGAGTATATCTATTCAATGGCAGAGGAAGGGCTGGGGCTTCACCGCATCGCCAAGCGGCTCCACGATGAAAAAGTCTTGAAGCCGTGTTACTACAAGAAAGAGATGTTTGGCCGCTTTATTGATGATGAAAAGATGTATGATTGGGACAGTGCCTATATCAGTCAGGTTCTGCACAGCCCAGTCTACGCCGGACACATCATCTACGAAGCCAAGCCCACCGTGTCCATGAAATCCAAAAAGCGGCGTTATATTCCGTTTGAAGAACGCGCTATCGTTCCGAATACACATGAAGCAATCATCCCACAAGACCGCTGGGAAAACGTGCAGCGAATCCTTTACAGCCGTTCCGGTTGTTTTATGTGTGATAAGACCGACTACGACAATATCTTCAAGGGCATCGTCCGCTGTGCAGACTGCGGCAGAACGATGTTAGTCAAGGTCGAGCACAGGCGCAAACGTAACAGTGTTCTGGATCAGACCTTTTATTGTTGCAGCACTTATCGGAAATATGGTGCGAAAGCCTGTGACTCGCATAATTTGGAAGCCCGTGTTCTGCATGAAGCTGTCTTTGCGGACATTCAGGCACACGCAAAGGCCGCTGTGAGCAATCGGGAAGCCCTTGTGAAGAAGATTGCAAATCAGATGCACCTCCGGGTGTCCTCTGACCGGGCGCAGCACAAACGGGATTTGAAGCAGTGTAAAGCACGAATCGCAGAAATCGAAGACCTGTATGCAAAACTTTATGAGGACGTATCAAAGGGACTTCTCCCGGAGAAACGTTTTCAAATGCTTGCAGATCGCTACGACAAAGAACAGGCTGAACTGACCGAGAAGATTGAGCAGTACGAGCGGGAAGGCCGTGCTGAACACGATCAGCTGGACAAGATTCAGGATTTTATTGATGAAGTCAGCAAGTACGCTGGCATCACCGAACTGAACTATAAGATTCTGCATCAGCTGATTGACAAGATTCTGGTATCCAAAGCGGAAAAGGTCGATGGCGAATACGTCCAGAAAATCCAGATTTTCTACCGCTTTATCGGCCCATTGGATGCCATTGAGTAATAACGTCAGAAAAGTCACCTCCGAGAACTATCCAACAGACGCAGGGCGTGAGGGCGAAGCGATCTTTCGCCGTGTGTATGGTCTGGCAGGAAGCAAACTCCCGGTCAAACGGCTGTGGATTAGCAGCATGGAAGATGCCGCTATCCAGCAGGGCTTTGATTCCTTAAAGGATGGCACAGAATATGACAACCTGTTTGCCGCTTCGGAGTGCAGGGCAAAGGCAGACTGGCTGATCGGCATGAACGGCACACGGGCCTTTACCAAGAAATACGGCAGGCGGCAGACCATTGGACGGGTGCAGACTCCAACACTGGCAATGCTGACGGAACGGCAGAACAAAATCCAGAACTTTGTGAAAGAACCGTACTACAAGGTGGAAATCACGGGAAATGGCATCGTGGCAGAATCGGAACGGATGGTGCAGGAGCAGGATGCGGATACCGTGCAGGCAGCTTGTGATGGACAGTGTGCCGTGGTCGGCAGCATTGAGCACAAGCGGAAAGAACAGTCCGCCCCGAAGCTGTACGACTTAACGACCTTGCAGCGAGAAGCCAACCGCTATTATGGCTTTACCGCCAGCCAGACTTTGAAGATCGTACAGGAGTTGTATGAAGAAAAGCTGGTGACATACCCGCGAACGGACAGCCAGTACATCACGGAAGATATGCAGCAGACTATGACAGCTTTGCTCAAACATTACAGCGGCGAGGTTGGCAAGGTGGAACAGGTAGTCAATAACAAGAAAGTCACTGACCACCATGCGATTCTGCCGACACTGGAAAGCTGCAAGCGTGAGCTAAACAGCCTGTCCGGGGACGAAGAAAAAATCTTTGCCCTCATCGTCTGGAAGATGCAACAGGCAGCACAGCCGCCATACATCTATGAGGATGTTCTGGTAACAGTATGCTGTCAGGACAGGAAATTCACCGCAAAATACAAAAATGTTTTGCAGGCGGGACATACCGCAATGCCTGTTCCGTTTGCAGAGCAGGAAAAAAGCAAGGGTGTGGCATTCCCCAAGAAACTGGAACAGGGCGCGGTGATTCCTGTGGTGAGCGCGGAGAAAAAACAGGGGTTTACCTCCCCGCCGAAAGCATTTACCGAAGATACCCTGCTTTCTGCAATGGAAACCGCAGGCAACAAGGAGTTTGAAAAAGACACGGAAAAGAAAGGACTGGGAACGCCTGCGACCCGTGCAGCGATTCTGGAAAAGCTGGTGTCTTCCGGCTATGTGGAACGCAAAGGCAAGCAGATTCTTCCCAGTGCAGAGGGGGTCACGGCAATCGCAAATATCCCGGATTACCTGAAATCGGCAAGCATGACCGCTGAGTGGGAAAATGAACTGCTGCGGATGGAACGGGGCGAAACAACGCCCGCCGACTTCATGCAGGGCATCGGCGGATTGCTGGAACGGATGCTGGCAGACCTCCGGCAGATTCCTACGGTACAGGAATCGACTACTTGTAATAAGGTATCTATCGGGGACTGCCCGGTATGCGGAAAACCCGTCTGTGAGGGCAGGCAGAACTTTTACTGCTCTGATCGGGCGTGTAAATTCGCCCTCTGGAAAGAAAGCAAATACCTTTCCGGCATGAAAAAGACGCTCACAAAGAAGATGGCAACTGACCTTTTGAAGAAAGGACGCACCCATGTAAAAGACTTCTACTCTGCCAAAAAGGATAAGACCTTTGCCGCAGACCTTGTTATGGCAATAGAAAACGGCAGGGCGCAGTACAGTCTTGAATTTCCGAAAACACCAGCTAAGAAGTAAGGAGGGAACGGTTGGCAAAATTTAACGATATTCGGGAACTTGCCCAGCAGAACGCGCGGTGGGTAAGCAATTCTCCGAAAGACTGGATGAACTATCTGGATGTGGCGGCACGGCTGTACCGCTATTCGTTCAAGGACACTCTGCTGATCCATGCCCAGCGTCCTGACGCGACTGCCTGTGCGGAGCTGGAAGTCTGGAACAAGAAAATGAACCGCTGGGTAAACCGTGGCGCAAAAGGCATTGCACTTCTGGACGATGCCAGCCCACGGGCAAAGCTGCGCTATGTGTTCGACATTGCGGACACGCATCTGGTGCAGGGCGGCAGAACGCCGATCCTCTGGCGCATTGATAATTCGGAACACCAGCAGATGATCCTCGACCATCTGGCAGATACTTATGCTCTGACGCAGACGGACAGCATGAATGCTGCGCTGATGGAACTGGCACAGCAGTTGACCGCTGAAAATCTGGAAGAAGCGATGGATGGTCTGGAATATGAGGTGGCAGACACTTTTCTGGAAGGACTGGATGAAGATAACCTCCGTGTCCGTTTCCGGGAGTTAATGACCAACAGTATTTTCTATACCCTTTCCCGACGCTGCGAACAGGAACCGCTGGAAGTTTTGGAAGATGAGGATTTTATCCGTATTGTGGATTTCAACCAGCTTCCGGTTTTGACTTTCTTGGGCAATGCTGTTTCGGAACAGTGTGAAGCGGCTCTCCGTGACATCGGACGGGAAATGCAGAAAATTTACCGAAAAGAAGTTACAGAACATCTTGCAAAAACTGCCGACAGCTTGTATAATACCAGTACGGACTTTAGCACATTAAAGCACGAAATCGAAACAAACATCACCGAAGGAGGAAAACCGTATGGAACTGACTTATCACCGCAAGGGGGACTACCTGTTTCCGAACCTGACCGTACAGGACAAGCCGATGAGCATTGGGAAGTACGGGATGCTGCGCAGGACTTATCTGAGGGAGAACAAGAAGAACTGGTATCAGAGTATGCTGATGAGCGGCAGGCTGAATCAGCATCTGGCGCAGATCGACGAGCAGGCGGAGAACCGGATGGAAGAACTGATCGAGAGCCTGAACGAGAAGTATCCGGCTCCGAACAAGGAAACCGAACAGATGGCATGGGTGGCACATCAGAACAATCTGACCGCGATGGCGGAAGAGATCGTGCTGAAGGAATTGGTGTACAACTAACCGCTGACACAACCGAACAGGATTTGAGCGAAGCAGAGGAAGAAATTGCCTCTGCTTTTTCTCTGCCCAGTCTGCCGACCGTGGAACAGCAGATTCGGGCAATCGAAGCCCCGATGCAGGCCCAGTATGCCGATGAGATCACGATTCCGGCAGAAGTTGTGGATGAAATCCTGCGGACGGGAAGCAATCGAGGCAAAAGCCAGCTCCGCCTTATCTATAACTTTATGACCGAACAGACCCCGGAAGAGTATACTGCTTTCGTCAAAAAAGAGTATGGCGAGGGCGGCAAGGGCTTTGAGATCGGCGGCACAAAATATGCAGTCTGGTTCGATGAGTTGGGTATGCAGATCGCCGTTGGAGATACGGTTCGGAACGACCCCAAAAACAAAGCATTTCTGTCCTGGGAAGATGTCAGCTGCAGAATCCATCAGCTTCTGCAGCAGGGAGAGTACGCACCAAAGTCTGTCCTGGATGCAGCCCGTGGCAATGCTCTGCATGAACACGCAGAAGCCCTAAGCTATATGGAACGCGATATGGCAGAGGGCGTGGCAGAGATGGTCTTTGCCGATACGTCCATCTTCTCCGGCGGATACCCGGAACTTACAGAACGACTTGCAAAGTTGATTGACCAGCCGGAATTTCTGGCTGACCTGAACGAACGTCTTTTGGGACTGGCAGAAGCCTACGCCGAAGATAAAAGCGTGATGCGGATGCCGTTCTATCGCCCGGACAAAGTATCCGAACAGTTTCAGAAGTTTGCCCTCCCGTTCCAGCCGTATCAGGCAAGAGAGGGCTTTCAGTGGAATGAGCAGGAAGTCTTTATCACGGAAGATGAGATCAATGCTTTCCTTGCAGGCGGCGGGCCGTATTCGGATGGCAGGCTGGCAACGTACAGTTTCTTCCTTACCCATACAGAGAAAGCAGAACGCGCGGCATTTCTGAAAGACCGATACGGTGTGGGCGGCAGCAGTCATGCACTTTCCCGTGCAGATAATTCCCATGCCAGCTATGACGGCAGAGGTCTTGAACTGGCACGGGGCATCTATGGAAAGCCGGATGCGCTGGTAAAGCTGAACTGGAACCAGGCGGCTGAACGAGTTGCAAAGCTCATTGACCAGAGTTTGTATCTGAAGCCTGCGGATTACAGTCGGATGCCGAGTTACGAGCGTGAGCAGATGGCAAATCGGGTAATCGGTTTCTACCATCGTCTGCCCGATGAAGTAGAGCGTCCATTTAAGCGGGAATTGCTGAATGAGGATGCCAGAAAGAAACTGCCCACCATGCTGGCTGACCCGGAACAGGCGGTAGAGCTTCTGGAAAAGATGGATGCAGCACTTCTTTCCGTGCCGCTGGATTCCCCGGAATATGAAGAAAAATCAAAGACGCTTGCTGAACTTCACCAGTATGTTGAGGGAACGTACACGATTTTCCCGGAGAAGAAAAAGGCTGTTGAGATTTCTGTTTCTGAAACAGGACAAATATCGCTTTTCGATATTTGGGCGCAGGAACAGGAATCGAAAGAGCATTCAACCACCGCAGTGGTTGAAGAACCCCAGAAGCAGGCGGCAAAGTACAGCAGAAATGTGGGGGATTATCTCTATCTGGAAGATGACCGCCTTTATAAGATCGAACGTGTTACGGATTCTCTCATCTATCTGAAAGATATGGAGCGTCCTGCATGGGCAGCACGGGTGATTCGACCGAACCAGTATGACGCAGAACTGGTAAAGAATCCGCTGAATGATTATCTTCTGGCAGGGCAGGAATCTGCACTGAAAGATAGTCGCTGTGTTTACAAAGAATGTCTGTATACCATGCTGGATGCGGTGCAGCAGAGTGAAATCTATCCGTATCTCCGCGACCGCGATGTGGGTGCAGATGAAGCGGAAAAGGAACTTCGGAACAAGATTGACGAGCTGTTAGAGCAGAATGCGAAAACTGCTCCGCTGTATCTGGAAGCAAGCCAGAACTGGGAAAACTTCAAAGACTGGTTGGTAGAAGATATTTTCCAGCGCACCTATCAGGACGTTATTACGGACAGACGGGATGCCGTTGCACTGTATCAGGATAGCAAGGACGCACCGCAGTGGGTGCGCGGCATTATGGTTCTGTATGCAGCGGAAGAAAAGGCCGTTGAGCCGACCTTGCAACCCCTGCCGCTGGATGTCGTAAACGAATATAACGCGCTGAAAGAGCGTTACCCGGATGCTCTGGTCGGTTATGAGCAGTACGGCAACTTTGAGTTCTACGGCGAGGATGCAAAGCGCGTTTCAGAACTTCTTGGCAGCAAGCTGTTGGAAAAGGAAACCGCACTCGGCAAGGTTGAGGTGTCTGGTTTTCCACGTGAACAGTGGGCTTCTCAGGCAATGAAGCTCTGGAAGCAGGGGGAGAGCGTCTATCTGTCCGGCCAGCAGGAAGATGGAACCCATGCGCAGACAAAGTATTTCCGCAGAGAGGAATATCTGCCAGTCAATACCATCGTTGAACTGGACGATAGGGAGTTTCGCGTGGATTCGGTCAACTTTGAACAGGGAACAGTCAGCTTGCAGGATATGACCCTTGCGAAAGAAGCCCGGTATCCGATCTTCCGAACGGAACCGCTGGAGTACATTCGGCATCTGTACGAACAGGCCGACGTGCCGATGAAAGAAGCGGTAGAAGCTACCGTCTTTGCGGCCCTGCACAATGCAGGCGTGGCTTACGAGGATTTTTTCCCGGAGCAGATGGATGTGATCTATTCGGTGGCAGAATCGGGCGGCGAGTTAGAAGAACTGCTGAATCCCGACTTCTCGCCGGAACAGATGCAGCTGATCGCGGATGTGCAGACCCGGACAGATGCCATCCATCGTTCAGCGGCAGATGATGCTGTGAAGCCTCTTACCAGCAAGCCTATGACCCCGGAAGAGGTCAACCATGCACGGCGGCAGCACAACCTTCCGCTGGACAGTGGAGCCGAAACGGAACAGCCTGTACAGCCCAAACAGGAGCCTATGAACTTCCGTATTACGGACGATGATCTCGGCGCAGGAGGAGCCAAGACAAAATTCAAAGCAAACATCGAAGCCATCCGGCTGCTGCAAACGCTGGATGCAGAACAGCGGCAGGCAACCGCAGAAGAACAGGAAGTTCTTTCCCGGTATGTCGGCTGGGGCGGCATTCCGCAGGCATTTGATGAGAAGAATGCAGACTGGTCGAAAGAGTATGCGGAACTGAAATCTCTGCTCCCGGCAGATGAGTACAGCGAAGCGAGGGCATCTACGCTGAATGCTTTCTACACTTCTCCCACGGTAATCAAGGCAATGTATGAAGCCCTTTCCAATATGGGACTGAGCAAAGGCAATGTGCTGGAACCGTCCTGTGGCGTCGGCAATTTCATGGGTCTTGTGCCTGAAAGCATGGAAAATATCAAGATGTATGGCGTGGAGCTGGACAGCGTATCAGGAAGCATTGCGCAGCAGCTTTATCAGAAGAACAAAATTGCCGTGCAGGGCTTTGAAACAATGCAGTTCCCGGACAGCTTCTTTGACTGTGTGGTAGGCAACGTGCCGTTCGGCAATTACAAAGTGCCGGATAAGCGGTATGACCGCCACAACTTTCTCATCCATGATTACTTTATTGCAAAGAGTCTTGACCTTGTTCGTCCGGGCGGCGTGGTGGCGGTAGTCACTTCCAGCGGCACAATGGAAAAAAAGGATTCCTCTGTCCGAGAGTATCTTGCCAACCGTGCTGATCTGGTCGGCGCAATTCGCTTGCCGAACAATGCGTTCCAGCGCAATGCGAACACAAGTGTTGTAGCTGACATTTTGTTCCTGCAAAAGCGTGACCGGGCGGCAGTGGAGCGGGCAGAGTGGGTAGACCTTGGCACAACGCCGGAGGGATACCCCATCAACCAGTATTTTGCGCAGCATCCCGAAATGGTGCTAGGTGAGATCACGACCGAAAGTACGCAGTACGGCAAGCAGGAAACCACGGTCAAGCCCATCGAGGGCGCAGACCTTGCACAGCAGTTGAAAGCAGCCGTTGAGAACATCCATGCGGAAATCACAGAGCCGGAAATCACGGACGATGAATTTGACCAGAACGCAGAACCGCTCCCGGCAGACCCGAACGTGAAGAATTTCAGTTACACCAATGTGGACGGACAGGTTTATTACCGTGAAAACTCCTACATGAATAAGGTTGACCTGCCTGCGGTCACGGCGGAGCGTGTGCTGGGGATGATTGCCCTGCGGGAAACTACACAGAAATTGCTGGACTGCCAGTTGCACGATGGTACGGATGCCGAAGTGGAACTGCTGCAAGGAAAGCTGAAAGACCAGTATAAGCGGTTCACAGCGCAGTACGGTCTTATCAACAGCACTGCCAACAAACGGGCATTCCGGCAGGACAGCAGCTATTGCCTGTTGGCATCCCTTGAGATTCTGGACGAGGATAAAAACCTCAAGCGGCTGGCAGATATTTTTGCGAAACGCACCATTCGCAAGCCGGAACCTGTGACTTCTGTGGATACGCCGAGTGAAGCCCTGGCACTCTCCATCGGAGAAAAAGCAAAGGTCGATGTGCCGTTTATGGCAGAACTTTGCGGAAAGACAGAGCAGGAAGTGACCGAAGAACTGGCAGGTGTTATCTTCCACAATCCTGTCACACAGGTGTGGGTGACGGCAGACGAATATCTGTCCGGCAATGTCCGGGAAAAGCTGGCAACGGCAGAAACCTTTGCTGCAAACCACCCGGAGTATCAGGTCAATGTCGAGTATCTCAAGCGGGTACAGCCAAAAGATTTGAATGCTTCGGAGATTGAAGTACGGCTGGGTGCGAACTGGATCAAGGCAGAGTACATTACGGACTTCATGGAGCAGGTGTTTAAGACACCAAGCTACTATATCGGAAGTTCCATCAAGGCAACCTATTCGGAAATCAGCGGCGCATGGAACATCAGCGGAAAGTCACTTGACCGGAGTAATCCCCGTGTAACGAACACCTATGGCACAATGCGGGTCAACGGCTATCGACTGCTGGAAGATGCGCTGAATCTCCGGGATACCAAAATTTACGATACCGTCTATGAGGATGGAAAAGAAAGGAGAGTGCTGAATAAAAAAGAAACCATGCTGGCGCAGCAGGCACAGGAAGCAATTCGGGATGCGTTCAAGCAGTGGATTTTCAAGGATTTAGACCGCAGAGAGGAACTTTGCAAGGTCTACAATGAGCGGTTCAATGCGATTCGTCCCCGTGAATACGATGGCAGTCATATTAAGTTTGTGGGCATGACCCCGGAAATCAGCCTGATGCCGCATCAGAAAAATGCAGTGGCGCATATCCTGTATGGCAATAATACGCTGTTGGCGCATTGTGTGGGTGCGGGCAAGACCTTCCAGATGATCGCTGCCGGCATGGAAAGCCGCCGTCTGGGTCTGGCACAGAAGAATCTCTACGTTGTGCCGAATCACCTGACGGAACAGTGGGGCGCGGATTTCCTGCGGCTGTATCCGAATGCCAATGTGCTGGTGGCAACGAAAAAGGATTTCGAGCCATCCAACCGAAAGAAGTTCTGTTCCCGAATTGCTACGGGCGATTATGATGCCATCATTATCGGGCATTCGCAGTTTGAGAGGATTCCGCTTTCCCCGGAACGGCAGAAATCTATGATCGAGCGGCAGATTCAGGACATTACCTTTGCGATTGCAGAAGCAAGGGCAGAGGACGATGGTAAGAGTTTCACGGTCAAGCAGATGGAGAAAACAAAGAAAACCTTACAGGCAAAGCTCCAGAAGCTGAACGACCAGAGCCGCAAGGACGATGTGGTTACATTTGAGCAGCTTGGTGTTGACCGCCTGTTTGTGGATGAGAGCCATTTCTATAAAAATATGTTCCTCTACACAAAAATGCGGAATATCGCTGGTATTGCTCAGACCGATGCGCAGAAATCCTCGGATATGTTTGCAAAGTGCCAGTATCTTGATGAGATCACTGGCGGCAAGGGTGTGACCTTTGCAACAGGTACACCAGTATCGAACAGCATGGTGGAGCTGTATACCATTATGCGCTACTTGCAGTATGACACCTTACAGAAACTTCATCTTGGACATTTTGATAGCTGGGCGGCTTCGTTTGGCGAAACCGTAACGGCAATCGAATTGTCCCCAGAGGGAACGGGCTACCGTGCAAAGACGCGGTTCGCCCGTTTTTTCAATCTCCCTGAATTGATCTCACTGTTCAAGGAGTCCGCAGACGTACAGACGGCGGATATGCTGAATCTGCCTGTGCCGGAAGCAGAGTACATCAATGAGGTGCTGAAACCCAGCGAAACGCAGCAGGAAATGGTGAGCAGCTTTGCCGACCGTGCAGAACAGGTGCGAAACGGCAATGTCAATCCCAAAATTGATAATATGCTCAAGATCACGAATGACGGTAGAAAGCTGGCACTGGATCAGCGGCTTATCAATGACCTGCTCCCGGATGAGCCGGAAAGCAAGGTCAACCTCTGTGTGGAGAATGCCTATCAGGTGTGGGAAGAATCCACGCCCGACAAATCTACCCAGTTGATTTTCTGTGATTTATCGACCCCGAAAGCAGACGGAACATTCAATGTGTACGATGATGTTCGGGAGAAACTGGTGGCAAAGGGAATCCTCCGTGAGGAAATTGCTTTCATCCATGAGGCAAATACCGAAACCAAAAAGGCAGAACTGTTTGCAAAGGTGCGTTCCGGGCAGGTGCGTATCCTGCTTGGTTCAACCCCGAAACTTGGTGCTGGTACGAACATTCAGGACAGGCTGATTGCCCTGCATCATCTTGATTGCCCGTGGAAACCCTCTGACCTGGAACAGCAGGAAGGACGCATTCTTCGTCAGGGAAACCGCAACCAGAAAGTGAAGATTTTCCGTTACGTCACAGAGAATACGTTTGATTCGTATATGTGGCAAATTCTGGAAAATAAGCAGAAGTTTATCTCGCAGATCATGACCTCGAAATCTCCTGTCCGTGCCTGTGATGATGTGGACGATACCGCGCTGACCTATGCAGAAATCAAAGCATTGGCAACGGGAAATCCCTACATCAAGGAAAAGATGGATTTGGATATTCAGGTCAGCAAGCTGAAGCTGATGCGGGCCAACCACACCAGCCAGATTTACAGTCTGGAATCGGATATTGCACGGCGGTATCCGGCAGAAATCACGGCAGCGAAAGAGCGCATAGCAGGTCTGAAAGCTGATCTTGCAGTGGCAAAGCCGTTGCTGGAACAGGATAAGGAGAAGTTCTCCATCACGGTGGAGGACAGGGTTTATACCGACCGCAAGGAAGCAGGATCGGCGATTCTTGCAGCCTGCGCCGCAATGAAGATCGCTAAGACAGAGGGGCAAATCGCAGATTTGGGAGGGTTTGCAATCAGTTCCCGGTTTGATGCGTTCGCTCAGACATTCAAGCTGACCATCAAGCGGCAGAGCAGTTATACGATTGAACTTGGCAGTGACCCGGCTGGCAATATCCAGCGTATTCTCAATGCGCTGGCATCCATCGAAAAGACACTGCCGCAGGTGGAGCGCAGGTTGGAAACTTTACAGCAGCAGTTGGCAGAAGCAAAGGAAGAAGTGCAGCGCCCGTTCCCGCAGGAAGCGGAACTGAACGAAAAATCTGCACGACTTGCAGAACTGAATGCTCTGCTGGACATGGATGAAAAGGGGGATGATGCGGCTCTTGGCATGGATGAGGAAGTGACGGAGAGTGAAATCCCTGCGCCGAAGCGTGAGATTGAGCGGAGTGCAGACAGCGTAAAACGTCCGTCGATTCTTGCACAGCTTCACGAAAAACAGGCGGAACGCATGGCAGAGCCGAAACCGCAGAAAAAGAAAAGTCACGATATGGAACTGTAACTGAGAATGCCCCGTCAGATCTCCGAAAGGGAATCTGATGGGGCAGATTTTGTAAAGGAGGGCATGAATGGCAGATAAGCGGGCAGACCAGCTCAAAGAAATCACGGAACGGTTGGAGCAGGGCGTAAAGGACATTTTTACTTCGGAAATGTATACGAAGTACCTGCTCACAATGTCGAAGTTCCATAATTATAGCTTCAATAATACACTGCTGATCGCAATGCAGCGTCCAGATGCTACGTTGGTGGCTGGGTATAACGCATGGAAAAATAAGTTTAACCGCTATGTGAAAAAGGGTGAAAAGGGAATCCAGATCATCGCACCTGCTCCGGTAAAGGAACGGGAAGAGCGGGAGAAAATCGACAAGGACACCGGGCTTACGGTGCTGAATGAGAACGGAGAGCCGGAAATCGAAGTGGTGGAGAGGGTGATTCCCCGGTTCCGGGTAACAACGGTTTTCGATTATGCCCAAACAGACGGAGAACCGCTGCCTACGCTGGAAGTAAATGAACTGACTGCCCGTGTCAAGGATTATACCCTGCTGAAAGAGGCAATCGAACAGGTATCTCCTGTGCCAATTCGTTTTGGAGAGATCGAGGGCAACGCAAAAGGTTATTACAGCCACGTGGACAAAGAAATCTGTGTTCGTGCCGATATGGGTGAGAGCCAGACCATCAAGACGATGATCCATGAGGTTGCTCATGCCATGCTGCATGACAGCGACCAGATGAAACAGCGCGGCGAGGAAAAAGACCAGCTTACCAAAGAAACAGAAGCGGAAAGCATTGCATTTACGGTTTGCTCGGCACTTGGCATTGATACTTCGGACTACTCATTTCCGTATGTGGCAAGCTGGGCAAGCGGCAAGGAGATGAAGGAACTGAAAGATTCGATGGATACGATTCGATTGACCGCAGCCGACTTTCTGGAAAAGCTGGAAGCGGCAGTCGCAGAAAGGAGCGCAGAGCGCATGACCGCGATGCAGTATGCGGAAAAGTTGATTACCGACAAGGAGCAGGAAAAAACGATTTTCGATGATGAGCAGCGAGACCTCATCGTGAATTTTGCGTATAAGCTGGATGATCAGTCGGCAACCGAAAAACTGGTGAACGCATTGGCGGCGGCAATGGTTCTGGGCAATAAGGAAGAAGTCAACCGCCTGATGTGGGAAGCGGAAGAGAAAATCGAAAGTCTGCCGGATGGCATGATCGGTCTTTCGGAAATGCACGAATACGGGTATCTGAAAGATGATGTTCTGCCGCTGACAAAGGAAGGCGCACGGGAGTGGCATCGGCTGGGCGAACGGATTTACCCACTGTTTCAGGATGGTACGGCAGGAGATTTCGCCAGTCAGGAAGAGATCGAACAGCATGATGGCATTTTCGGAATCAAGGCTGACGCATGGAGTGCGATTTTGCTGGAAAAGAACGAAGAGTATCTGGAAGATGAATATGCCCGCCCGGACGCTGCATTGACGGTGATAAGCCCGGAGCAAGCTCTGCGGCTGTTTGATGAGGGCAAGCAGATTTATCTTATCCGTATCAGCCCGTGGCCGGTTCTTGTTACAGGGCGTGAAGAAATCGAGCGTGGAAGTGACTATTTCCAGATTGCCAAGGAAGATTTGGAAAAGGACAAGCAGAAAGCAATGGAAAACAGCGAGAAAGCACCCGTTGAAAAGCTGGCGGCAGACCTTGATGATTTCGCCTTTGACTTCGATTTCTACCACTATAAGGATAGCGTGGAGAATCGAGAGCAGGCGGTTGAAGCACTGAAAGAACAGATTCAGGCTGGGGATATTCAGCCGATCAGGGAATGGCTGCAAGTCGCAGTGGAGGAATCAGAGGGAGAGTCTGCAGAAAAGGCGGCAGAGTTGATAGTTCGGCTGGATACGCTGGTCAAGGAGCAGAAGCTGCTTTCTAGCGGTGAAAAACAGTTTGGCATCTACCAGATCACTGCCCGTGACCCGGAACATGACTACCGCTTTATGAATCTGGATTTTGTAAAACGGCACGGGATGGAAGTAAACCGTGCAGACTATGAACTGGTCTATACCGCGCCTCTTACGGAAAAAGATACGCTGGAAGCCATTTACGAACGGTTCAATATCCAGCGTCCGGCAGACTTTACGGGTCATTCGCTGTCGGTTAGTGATGTAGTGGTACTCAATGATGGCAGTACGGTCAAAGCCTACTATGTGGACAGTATCGGTTTTGCGGAACTGCCGGATTTTTTCAAGGAAAGGAATATGGATTTGCAGAAAGAGAACCTTTTGAACGAAAAATTGCAGGAAATCGAAATCTTTGATAAGCTCGGTCTTTTCAGCAATGGCCGACTGCGGGATGAAGATGTGCCGGAGGGCTTATATCGCTATGATCTGCGCGGTTCGGACTATGACCCAGGCCAGCCCATTACGGTGGAGAAAAATGTGGTGGTGAACCACGCGGCATCTGTTCTGATGGCAGAAGAACTTGACCTTGGCGCAGACGGGCGGCTGGAACTTGGCGAGGAAGGTCTGAACTTCACAGGTGCAGAACTGACCGTGCGAGAGTTCATGGAGGAACAGCAGCAGAAAAGGAACGGACTGATCCACGGCGATTCCGACCATATCGCAGTCGAAGGGCATATCGGCACATGGTATGCTGTTGATGAAACGGAAATCGGTGGCGAGAAGTTCTTCCTGCTGGAGCATGAGGAACACGGCGATATGGCGGCCTGTGTTGCAGTCAATGAGCAGGGCAAGCTGGTGGCAGAGGATTTGTGGAACGGCTTCGATGAAGATTTTCAGGAGGCCGTGCAGAAATATCTCTCTGAAAAATGGAATATGCCGAAAAAAGAAGATGTGGTATCGGAAATCATTGAAAAGTCTGTGCCTGTGCCGGACAACAGCGCACAGGACTATTCGGATGTGCCTGTTTACTACGAGCCGTTCAGCTATGCCAAAGAAAATGACGA
>OOBS01000402.1_pt1 | contig 16986 bp, 11 predicted proteins | sample 1671381 | NCBI WGS metagenome assembly OOBS01 (sample SAMN06348151, study PRJEB24527) | human gut metagenome | biome: human gut; feature: ankylosing spondylitis patient; material: feces | host: Homo sapiens | place: China | collected 2015-10 | reverse complement strand
CATCAAGCGCATTTGGAAACAAAGTGTGCTGAAAGATTTCCAGCATTCTCAATACATCAAACTTGAAAATGGATATTCTGCGCATGTCTATGATATGGAAGTGATTATCGCCATAGCACTTCAAATGGATACATACCAAGCCTTGTTGTTCAGACAATGGTTTATCAGTAAGGTTGTGAACCGCAAGGATTGCCAAGCAGAGCAAGTAAAACACGAGTATCCGATGATTATTGTGATGAACGGAACGATGCCAAGAGGTGCAAGTTAGAATCTCTCATCTTTTAATAAGATTCCTACACCTTTATAATATAATAGCGTACAGAGGGAACGATTTTTGTCGTTGTACCCTGTACGCTATTCTTGTTTCGCTATTATGAAGCAGTACCCTCCCCTTGTGAAACAGTGCCGTCGATTATCGGCTTGCGGTAATTACCAGTGAGAAGTGCTTGTATCTCGGATTCCGGATAGAGGGTTTTGCCACATAATATAATGTAGGGCAAGATGCCTTGTTTGCGATATTCCTGCAAGGTACGGCGACTAAGCTTCAGGAACTCGGAGAGTTCCTTGTCGGTGAGGTATCGCTCCCCGTCCAAAGGTGGGCTGTAGGACTCGATGAATGAGGATAGCCAGTTGTTGGCTTTCTTCAAGGATTGCATGGCGGTGTCTATCGACTTGCTCTCATGCGTAAGAAGTTGGTTCATGTTCATTGTTTACAATTTGGATTAAGTGGTGAATATAAAATGTGTTGGCTCGCCCAGGGTGAAGTTTTCGGCTTTGCCTTGGGCGAGTTTGGCTTTACGCTATACCGATTTGATTCTGGCGATAAGCGGAACGATGGCTTTGACCTCTTCGGGGCAGTAATAGAATTGGCGACCTATCTGGGTATGCCCCAAGAAACGGCGGTCACGAAGTTTTTGTAAGGTGCGCTGGCTGATGCAAAGTTGCTGGCAGACCTCATGACCTGTAAGCCATTTGTTCAGACGCTTGCCGTTAGCCTTATGCTTCAGCAACTCAACTTTCTTTACCAAGGCATCGTATCTTGCCATCATCAAGTCGAATGCCTTCTTTTCCATTGTTACTACTTCCATATTCTCTGTTTTATTGGTTCAACAAATTCGGGTGCAAAGTTAATGTGTGTATGTTGAAAAACAATGAAAATGAATAACTGTGGCAGTGCTTTTCTGGGGTTTGCCGACCGCTTGGCAAGAAAAATCAAGAAAATTATACGTGGGTCATTAATGAGTTGTTAAACGGGTATTTCTCAAATGGTTAATTTTGCCGCCGAGAAATAAAAACAACGAATTATATAACATTTCAAACGGAATTAGAATGGAAGTAATAACAATGGAAAGTGCAGCCTTCAAAAAGCTGACAGAACAGTTGACAGAAATAGTCCAGTACGTGCGATTGGCAAAAATGGCATTTCAAGAGAACTTGACGGGTAAGGGATTGAAGCCGATGTTGACCAATGACGATGCAGCTAAGATGCTTGGTGTGAGCAAGCGCACCTTGCAGCGAATGCGCTCAGAGAACCGCATTGATTTTATTAAAATTGGTAATCAATGCCGATACCAAGTTGAAGCCATTGAAAGAATGGTTGAGGAACGAACAATAGCAAAGGAAACATGAGCATGGAAGATGGAACATTGAGGAAATTGGAGTTATATCTCCATGACCTACACAAAAAGATAGACGGCATCTACGACATGCTGATGTTGAGACACGAACGAGAGACGGAGCAAAAAGGAAGTTCTGCCATCAATGAAAAATTGCTCGACAACCAGGACCTCTGCCTCTTATTTCAAATATCCCCTCGTTCCCTTCAACGCTATCGCAGTCTGGGAGTGCTTCCCTACAAGCGTTTGGGGCAGAAAACATACTACACGGAAGAGGATGTGATGCAGTTTGTAGAGAATAATGTCAAAGAATTCAAGAAAGAGAATGTGGAGCATTACTTGACTCGCATTCATCAGAAATTCAAATAACAACAGTATTCACCATTAAACATTTACAACTATGGTACAAAAGAAAAAGAGTGATGAACAGGACGTGCTGGTAGTCCGTGACGAGAAGACGGGCGAGATCAGCGTCGTCGCCGGACTCAGCAGAGACGGCACCCCGAAGCGAGCGCCCGCCAAGGCGGAGAACACGCCCGACTTCCTGCGTTTTGACCGCAACAGTGACTTGATGGACAGTTTCTTTAGAAACTTCTTCCGCCAGTGCAAGGAGCCAAGCCGATTCGGATTCTACCGCATAGCGGCAGACCAGGTGGAAAACCTGCTTGGCGTGATGAAGGAGTTGCTGAAAGATCCGGAGGCTAACAAGGAGATTCTTTCCGCCCACAAGGTTGACACCTCCAATTATGAGAAAGAGGCAAAGCAATCGGAAGGTCAGGCGAAAGAAACCGCATCATCGGACGATGCGTCCAAGACGCAAGCTAACACAGAAAAAGAGAATGTATCATCTGAACAAACCAACGAAAAAGAGAACGACATGGAACAGAAACCAGAACAGACCGCAGCCGAACAGCAGGCACAGACCGCTCCGGGTGTAAAGCAGAACCTCATCAGTGGTAACGATGTGAACCTGCAGGAATTGGGTGCCAAATATGGCATAGACTTCAACAGTATGAATGAGAAGGATATGAAAGCCCTGCTCAACTACGGCAAGACGGGGCTTGTGATTGTGAAGCCGACCTTCGGCGGTGAACAGATAGAGATACAGGCCCGTCTGTCATTCCGCAAGGACGATAACGACCAGTTGCAACTCGTGCCGCATTTCGTGCGCAACGAGCCTAAACTCGATGTCGCTTACAAAGGCTATACCTTCACTCCAGAGGACAAGAAGAACCTGTTGCAGAACGGCAACCTCGGAAAGGTTGTGGATTTCCCCGACAAGAATACAGGTGAGCTGCGTCCTCATTTCATCAGTATCGACCGTCTCACCAATGAGATTGTTGACATCCCGACCAACAAGGTGCGCATACCCGATACCATCGGCAAGACACCTATTACCAAGGACGACAAGAGAGTGCTCTACTCAGGTATTCCGCTTCGCAAGGAGATTGAGCTTGCCAACGGGCGCAAGTTTACACCGCTGCTGCAGGTGAATGTGGAACAGCGTGGCGTGGAGTTCGTGCCTGGCAGCACAAGACAGGCGCAAGGTCAGAAACAGAATGGCGACAAGAAGCAAACCGCTGACAAGCAGGAGCAGAAGGCAGAAGGTGATACGGGCGGTCAGAAGAAACAGCAAGATCCCAACCACTGGCTCAATGAGGACGGAACCATCCGCCGACTCAACACCTATTTCAAGAAGGAGTTGACCGAGCAGCAGAAGGACGACTATGTGGCAGGCAAGACCATAGAAATCAAGGAAGTGCCGAACAAGAACGGCAGCGGTACCTATACCGCCTATGTGAAGTTCGACTTCGACAAGATGCAACCACGTTCCTACCGCAACAATCCCGACCTAAAGCAGGCAAAGGAACAGATTCCGACCAATGAGAACAAGACGCAGGTTGCCGTCAACGAGCAGGGCAAGACCAACGAGGCGACCAAGCACACCAAGGAACCCTTGAAGCCGGGACAGTCTGCACCGAAGAACGAGAAGCAGCAGAAGGAGCAGACCGCCGAGGCACAGAAGCCGAAGCGTAAGGCAAGAAGCGTGAAGATGTAGATGCCGCCACTTAATCCATTTGAATAATCCATCAGTAAAGAATAACCGACACCTGCGACCGACTATTCCACGGTTACGGGTGTCACAAAAACAACAGACAATGAAGACAATCATCGCAGAGAAACCAAGCGTAGCCAAGGAAATCGCCCACATTGTGGGAGCTGGCAAGCGTGAGGAAGGCTATATGCAGGGCAATGGCTATTATGTGACATGGGCATTCGGACATTTAGTGCAGCCAGCCATGCCGGAAACCTACGGCATGAAGGGATTCCATGCAGAGAATCTGCCTGTGATTCCCGACCCGTTCGTTCTTGTTCCCCGACAAGTCAAGACAGAGAACGGCTACAAACCAGATGCAGGTGTGCTTGCCCAGATTAAAATTATCGGCAAGCTGTTTGACAGCAGCGAGCGCATCATCGTCGCCACCGATGCCGGACGTGAGGGAGAGCTTATTTTCCGCTACCTCTATGAATACCTCGGCTGCAAGAAGCCGTTCGACCGTCTCTGGATCAGTTCGCTTACAGATTCCGCCATCCGTGAGGGACTTGCCAACCTCAGAAATGGCAAGGAGTATGACAATCTCTATCATGCAGCCAAGGCACGAAGTGAGGCAGACTGGCTCGTCGGCATCAACGGCACGCAGGCCCTGACGATAGCCGCAGGACGTGGCACCTATTCCGTAGGTCGTGTGCAGACTCCGACCCTTGGCATGGTGTGCGAACGCTATTGGGAACACAAGCGTTTCGAGTCGAAACCGTTCTGGCAGGTACACTTCGGTGTGGTTGATGCAGACAGTGGCAATATACTGAAGTTCACATCTGCCAACCGATGGACAGACAAAGCCACCGCAACCGACATATATAATAAGGTGAAAGATACCGGCTCTGCCATCATCACAAAGGTCACAACCAAGCGAAAGGTGGAGAAGGCGCCGCTCCTTTACGACCTTACCACCTTGCAGAAAGAAGCCAACTCCCAGCATGGCTTCACGGCAGAGCATACACTCTCCATCGCCCAGAAACTCTACGAGGCAAAGTTCATCACCTATCCAAGAACATCAAGCCGCTATATCTCGGATGATGTATTTGCCACCCTTCCCAAACTCTTCAAGAATTTGGAGAATCATTCGGAATATGGAGAAAAAGTGAAACTCTTGCCTGGCAGTGAGGACTACAGCAAGAACAGCGTGAATGCCGCCAAGGTGACCGATCACCATGCCCTGCTCATCACAGAAAATGCAGCCATTGGTCTTTTCAAGGACGAGAAGATCGTTTATGACATGATATTGTGCCGGATGATTGAAGCGTTCTCGGCAGACTGCATCAAGGACATCACATCAGTAACGGCGCAAGTGGATCATGACGTCGAATTTGGCATCAGTGGCTCCATCATCCGACAGACTGGCTGGCGAGCGTTGCCGCTCAAGGAAAAGAACAATAGGCAGGACAAGGATGCAGACGCAACAGACAATGAGGTCAAGGATCAAGTCATTCCCAATTGGCAAGAAGGACAGCATATCACCTTTTCAGGCTGCACCATCATGGAGGGCAAGACCAAACCAAAGCCATTGCATACGGAATCCACATTGCTTGCTGCTATGGAGACCGCAGGCAAAGAGATAGAAGATGATACGATGCGCCAGGCAATGAAGGACAGCGGTATTGGCACACCTGCCACACGTGCCGCCATCATCGAAACCCTGCTCAAACGAGAGTATATGGTGCGCCAGCAGAAGAAACTTGTGCCGACGGAAAAAGGACTCGCCCTGCATTCCGTGGTGAAGAACATGGCGATTGCCAATGTGGAGATGACGGGCAAATGGGAGGCGGAACTTGCCAAGATTGAACGAGGTGAAGCAAGTGCAGACGGGTTCACCCATAGTATCGAAGGCTATACCCGTGAAATCACTGCGGAATTGTTAGGTTGTGACAGACTTTTCAGCCACAAGGATTCCGGCTGCCAGTGTCCTAAATGCAAGCAAGGTACCATGCAGTTCTTCGGAAAAGTAGTAAGATGCAGCAACAAGGAGTGCGGTATGCCAGTGTTCAAGCAGGTAGCAGGAAAGTTGCTCACTGATTCCGACATCACCGACTTGCTTACCAATGGCAAGACCAGAACGCTCAATGGTTTCATCAGCAAGCAAGGCAAATCGTTCTCCGCAGCCATTGCCTTTGACGAGAATTTCAACACGAAATTCGTCTTTGCAGAGCACAAAACAGCAGAAAAGCGAGGAAATGTGAAGAGATACAAGAAATAGTTTGTACCTTTGCCACCGAAACATGGTTCATAAATGGTGTCTTTATTTGGGATGCTTTTATTTACTGTGGATTAAGTGGCGGCACTCGGAGGGATACCGAGTGCCTTTTTCTTGCTTTCACACAAACATCAACCGCCATCCACGGTTTATTATTCACCACTTAATCCATTCAACAGACAAATGAACAGAAAGAAACAGGCACAAACAGAGCTGTCCTATTACGGACTGTATCTCTTGAACCACCTCAGGGAGAACCGTTTTCCACAAGCCAGCGATGCGGACTTTATCCGCGAACGTGCAGACCATGCCGCAGAAGTATATGAGCAGGCACGGCGTGATGCCCTATTTGCCGATGCGGCACAAGAACTTGCCATGTCAGCATTGCTGAAAGGTCTCCGCTTTTCCAAGTACAGCATCCTGTATGATGTTGTTGACAGTGAGTTTCCCCTGGAGGTAGCAGTAGAAGACCAGGAAGCGTTTGTCAAGCACCTCCTGCCTCTGGTTGACAACGTGTATTCCATTTACGACCTCACCGATGACGATTTTGCCCAGTCACCGGACTACGACCAGCTCTATACAGAGTTGACGGGAGCCGTAGTCATTTTCATAGAGTCAAATGGCGTACAATAGAAAACAACGTCTGAACGACAACATCAAGGCGATAGAGACGGCATTCATCCTTGACAGGGAACAGCGCACGCCGACCGCCCGTGAGCGTCTCCTTCTGGAGCGTTACTGCGGATTCGGTGGATTGAAGTGCATCCTGAACCCTGCCAGGGAACTGGCGGATGCCGTCCATTGGGCAAAGTCAGACCTTGAATTGTTTGCTCCAACAGTGGAGCTGCATAGACTTATCCGTGAAAACAGCAAGAATGAAAGCGAGTACAAACAGTTGATGGATAGTCTGAAACAGTCCGTCCTCACGGCATTCTACACGCCGTCAGCCGTTACGGAGGCTCTGACGGATGTGTTGAAAGAGCATCAGATCATCCCCGAAAAGGTTCTTGAACCCTCGGCAGGCATCGGTGCCTTTGTCGATTCGGTCTTGGATAACAATCCCAAGGCAGACATTATGGCATTTGAAAAAGACCTGCTTACGGGAAAGATACTCCGCCATCTGCACCCGGAGCAGAAAGTGCGCATAGAGGGATTCGAGAAGATAGAAAAGCCTTTCAATGACTACTTCGACCTCGCCATCTCAAATATTCCATTTGGCGATGTTGCCGTGTTTGATCCGTCCTATACAGCCATGAAAGGCATGAGGGCACTTGTCACCAGACGCATACACAACTACTTCTTTGTCAAGGCTCTTGATACGGTAAGGGACGGTGGGTTGGTTGCCTTCATCACCTCACAAGGCGTATTGAATGCCAAAAACAACAGTGCCGCGCGTTTTATGATGCTCTATCATGCAGATCTCGTGTCAGCGATTCGTCTTCCCAACAACCTGTTCACGGAAAATGCCAATACGGAAGTGGGCAGTGACCTCATCATTCTCCAGAAAAACAGCCAAAAGGAGTCGCTGCGAGGAGACGACAACCTGCTTGACACTGTCTATAATGACGAGAACCGCATTCCGACAAACAACTACTTTCTGGAGCATCCGGAACGCATTATCCATACAACAGCAAAGTTGGATACTGACCCGTTCGGCAAACCTGCAATGATATACACGCATGAGGATGGCGTGGAAGGCATTGCAGAGGATTTGCGAAAGATGCTCCATGAAGACTTTAAGAAGAACCTCAATTTGAACCGATACTTGGGGATAGAGGAAACAAAGGCTGAGGAAGTTAAGGAGGTTGAAGAAACAGAAAAGATAGAAGAAACAGAGAAGATAAAGCCTTCCATTGAGGAAAAGCAGAACGATACGGTAGTATCCTTGCAAAAGCAGGAAAAGCCTACTGATGATGCTGAGCTATCCCAAAAGTCTAATCATCAGCAGCCACCAGTCCAAATGACTCTGTTTGACCTTTGGGGAATGGAAGAAGAAAACCGTCTGACTGTCCATGCTACAAAGAAGAAAGCAGAGGTAACAGTGGGAGCTGTCGCCAAGAAAGTGTCAAGGAAGAAAGCAAGTCCGTTGGTAAAAAGCGTCAATCCGACTTTTGAAGTTGTGACAAAGCCTGTGGAAAAAGAAGAAAAGCCTTCGTTGACAGATGCAAAAGATCAGGAAACAGCACAGGAGACAAAACCAATCCTGCCTGGGGATGAGCCATACGCAAGCATCTCTTGGGAAGAGAATCCGCCAATCAACGGCTTTTACGAGATGATGATGACCATGGCTCCCGAAGACAGGGTGCTGCTGCGCCAAAAGGCGGAACTGCACCGTCAGGAACAGCTCAAGGCTCTGGGCGTTGAAGATACGCTTGATCCGAAGTTCAAGCCGCCGATGGAACCGATAGAAGTTCTCAAAGTTCAAATCGGGCATGGACAGTCGAAAGGGAATGAGGCAAAAAAAGATTCCAAGACTCAGAGCACATTGAAAGAAACAAATCATGAGCGGGAACAACAAAAAGAGCAAGAAAGAAAGCGAGAAGAGCAGGCAAGGAAGAAAGAGAATGTTATGAAGCCCCGTCCATTTGATGAGAAACAGGAAAGTTTTCATCGTGAGGGTTCTATGGTGCTCGACTCTGCCAGAAACATCGGTGTATTGAAAGACCTTACCAAGTATGGTGCTACCTTCATGCCGTTGGATCTGAATATGGAGCAGAAAGAAAAGGCGGTCTTGTATATCGCCCTCCGTGATGCCTATCAGAAACTTTACACCTATGAAGCGGAAGAACAGACGGAAAACAAGCAGATGCGTGAGAGCCTGAATGTCTATTATGATGCTTTCTTCATCCGCTTCGGCAACCTCAATGCCAAGCAGAACGTGAAGTTCATCCTCATGGATGCCTCAGGGCGCGACATGCTGTCGTTGGAACGGGTAGAAAACGGACAGTTCACAAAATCAGACATCTTCGACCACCCGGTCTCTTTTTCGCTTGACGAGGTCAGTCATGTGGATTCTCCAGAGGAAGCGCTCACCGCCTCGCTCAACAAGTTCGGCCGTATCGACTTGCCGTATATGACAGAATTATCGGATATGCCGGAACCGGAACTGACGGAAGCGCTTAAAGGGCGCATCTATTACAATCCGCTCATAGACGGCTACGAGATAGCCGACCGCTTCATTGCTGGCAATGTCATAGAGAAAGCGGAGCGTATAGAAGAATGGCTGAAGGAAAATCCCGACCATGCAATCGTGAGGGAGTCGTTGGAAGCCTTGAAGGCAAGCATTCCCGAACCGATAGCCTTTGAGGACCTGGACTTCAACTTCGGTGAGCGTTGGATACCTACAGGTGTGTATTCCGCTTACATGAGCCACCTCTTCAATACACAGGTCAGCATCGTCTATTCCGACAGCATGGACGAATATTCGGCAAAATGCAGTATGAAGACCATGGCCATCACGGATGAGTATATGGTGAAGGGATATTACCGCCACTATGACGGCATGAGTCTTCTGAAACATGCCCTGCACAACACTTGTCCCGACATGATGAAGAGCATCGGTGAGGATGAACACGGCAACGACATCAAGGTGCGTGACAGCGAGGGCATACAGCTTGCCAATGCCAAGATTGACGAAATCCGCAACGGGTTCACTGAATGGCTGGAGGAGCAGTCTGACTCCTTTAAGGAACGCTTGACCACAATGTACAACCGGAAGTTCAACTGCTTCGTGCGTCCGAAGTATGACGGTTCTCACCAGACCTTCCCCGGCTTGGACTTGAAAGCCCTTGGCGGAAAGTATGGCATCAAGAGTGTGTATCCAAGTCAGAAGGACTGTGTTTGGATGCTTTTGCAGAACGGCGGCGGGATATGTGACCACGCCGTAGGTACAGGCAAAACCCTCATCATGTGCATGGCTGCGCATGAGATGAAACGCCTCGGTATGGCTCACAAGCCGATGATTATCGGGCTGAAAGCCAATGTCGCGGAGATAGCTGCCACCTATCAGACAGCTTATCCCCATGCGAGGATACTCTATGCCTCGGAGAAGGATTTTTCCACCAAGAACCGTGTCAGTTTCTTCAACAACATCAAGAACAACGACTATGACTGTGTAATCATGTCGCATGACCAGTTCGGGAAGATACCGCAATCGCCAGAACTCCAGCGGCAGATATTGCAGGCTGAGCTTGATACCGTGGAGGAAAACTTGGAAGTGATACGCACGCAGGGCAAAGACGTGTCGAGGGGAATGCTCAAAGGCTTGGAAAAGCGAAAGCAGAATCTGGAGGTGAAGTTGCAGAAGATAGCCTACAGCATCGAGCAGCGTACCGATGATGTGGTGGACTTCCGCATGATGGGCATCGACCACTTGTTTGTGGACGAGAGCCACCAGTTCAAGAACCTCATGTTCAACACCCGTCACGACCGTGTGGCAGGACTCGGCAACAGCGAGGGGAGCCAGAAGGCACTCAATATGCTCTTTGCCATCCGAACCATACAGGAGCGGACAGGCAGAGACTTGGGAGCGACATTTCTGTCGGGAACAACTATCAGTAACTCACTGACTGAGTTGTATCTGCTTTTCAAGTACCTGCGCCCCAAGGAACTGGAGCGTCAGGACATCCGCTGTTTCGATGCGTGGGCGGCAATCTTCGCCAAGAAAACTACCGACTTCGAGTTTAACGTCACCAACAACATCGTACAGAAGGAACGTTTCAGATACTTCATCAAGGTACCGGAGCTTGCTGCTTTCTACAACGAGATAACCGACTATCGCACGGCGGAGGCGGTTGGCGTGGACAGACCACAGAAGAACGAGATCCTTCATAACATACCACCGACACCCGAGCAGGAGGACTTCATCCAAAAACTGATGGAGTTTGCCAAGACGGGCGATGCTACCATCCTCGGCAGACTTCCACTGTCAGAAACGGAAGAGAAGGCAAAGATGCTCATTGCCACGGACTATGCCCGAAAGATGGCTCTCGATATGCGCATGATAGACCCGACTTGTGAGGATCATCCCGACAATAAGGCGAGCCATTGTGCCAAGATGATAGCGGACTATTACAAACGCTATGACAATCACAAGGGCACGCAGTTCGTATTCTCAGATCTTGGCACATACAGACCTGGGGAATTCAACGTGTATTCTGAAATCAAGCGTAAGCTGATAGAGGATTATGGAATACCCTCGTCAGAGATTCGCTTCATTCAGGAGTGCAAGAACGAGAGGGCAAGAAAGGCGGTGATAGCAGCCATGAACGAGGGTTCGGTACGAGTATTGTTCGGCTCCACATCCATGTTAGGTACAGGCGTAAATGCACAAAAAAGGTGTGTTGCTATTCATCATTTGGACACACCGTGGGTGCGACATGAAGTCGCATAGATAATTGTTGGAATGATACTTTAAGTATCAGTTTTAACCCGCTGTTCCGTCAGCGGTAGCCTACCGACCGATGCACCTTAATGTTGTATTAAGCGGTCGGGACAAAGTACACTTTCACAAGACAAGACAGAACCGTGAGGGGAAGTCAAGTATGGTTAGTATCATACCGTAGAGTGGCGAGGCTGGATAGTATGGTTAGCGTAAGCGAACTGTTAGTAAACTTCGTAATGTCGTAAAAGAGTGCAAGATACTGATACACTCTACCCAAAATGGGATGCGGTCAGATAATCCTCTCCATGGTAGGATTACACGGATGTAAAGACCGTCGGAGGATGAGACAGAACCTAACCTATCCGTTAGTTATCTATGTGGAACATGGTAAGCCTGTACATCTCCTGTCAGACAAAAGACAGGTAAGCTGAAAGTAATGGATGCTGAATGATGTGCAGGTATAAGATAACAGAGAAAGCGAATGCCGTTCTGTAATGGGACGGATAGGGTTTGAGCCACTTATCACGAGTTGACAAGGGACAACATCAACCTACCACGAAAGTGGGCAGACTTCTGTGGTAATGTTTGGGAGGCAAATACCCAACATTAGCCAAATGGTAATTCTTTACAATAAACTTTTAGAACTTTTTAAAGTAGGAATGCAAATGAACGATAAAATCAAAGAAAATCTCCTCGACCAATCGTGTGCGCCGACTGACAACCTGCAATCAAATTGGGACAGAATAGACTGGACTAAGGCGGAGCAAGCTGTTAAGAAGCTTCAAGCTCGTATTGTAAAGGCTCAGAAGGAAGGCAGACATAACAAGGTGAAAGCCTTGCAATGGACGCTTACCCACTCTTTTTACGCAAAAGCCTTAGCCGTAAAGAGGGTTACTTCTAACGGGGGTGGTTGTACTCCTGGGGTTGACAAAGAAATATGGGATACCCCTAAAGCTAAAATGCAAGCAATAACCCAACTCAAACGCAGAGGCTACCAGCCAATGCCGCTGAGAAGAGTTCATATCAAGAAGAGCAACGGCAAACTGCGACCGTTGGGAATACCGACAATGAAAGACAGAGCCATGCAAGCACTCTATCTTATGGCATTGGAGCCTGTATCAGAAACTACAGCTGATACTCGTTCATACGGTTTCCGCAAGGAACGCTGCTGTATGGATGCAATACAGCAATGTCATAACATTCTCCGAAAGGGATATTCTCCCGAATGGATTTTGGAGGGTGACATAAAAGGGTGTTTTGACCATATCAGCCATGAGTGGTTACTTGCCAATATCCCAATGGATAAGGCAATACTCCGAAAATGGTTGAAATGTGGCTATGTTTTCAACAAGCAAATGTTCCCGACCGAGGAAGGAACACCGCAAGGTGGTATAATTTCTCCGACACTTGCCAATATGACTTTGGACGGATTGCAGAAAGCTCTTGCAGATAGATATAAGCGCCATCATGTTAATGGTAAGTTGTATTCACCAATGGTGAACCTTGTACGTTATGCGGATGATTTTATCATCACTTGCGAGAACAAGGAAACTCTTGAAAATGAAATCAAGCCATTGGTTGCTGAATTTATGTCTGAAAGAGGTCTGACCTTATCAGAGGAAAAGACGGTGATAACCAACGTGCATGACGGTTTTGATTTTCTTGGCTTTAATATCCGCAAATACGGCAAGGACATATTGACCAAGCCGACAAAGAAATCCGAGAAACGCTTTATGGAGAATATCCGTAAGGTAATTAAGGAGAACAAGGGTTGCAGACAGGAGTCGTTAATCAGAATGTTGAACTCTAAAATCCGAGGATGGGGAGGTTATTATCAGCATGGGGCGACACGTGATTCATTTCACAGAATCGACCATCAGATATTCCTCTCACTATGGCAATGGGCAAAACGCCGTCATTCCAAGAAAGGGAAACGGTGGATAAAAGACCGATATTGGCATGACATTCGAGGGAACAAATGGACTTTCGCTTCAAAATTCAAGAAACCAAACGGAAAGGAAGACCAATTGACATTATTGTCTCTGACTTCATCGTTTCCATTCCTGCAATACACGCAGATTAAAGGAGACATGAACCCGTTTGATGCAGACTGTCGTCTGTACTTCTATAAAAGAAAGAAGTCGAAAATGCTTGTTACGCTAAAAGGACGCAAGTCACTGCTGTACCTATGGGAAAAGCAAGGACGCAAATGTCCTATATGCGGTGAGCCTATTGATACGCACAAGGCATGGAATGTCATGCCAACCGTTCAAAACGGAAAGAAATGCAATCTGTTGGTTCATGATGAATGTTTTAAATTATCCCGCAAATCAAATGGAAACAAGAAGTAGTTTGAGCCGGTCTCTGCATACAAACAGAGGCTTAGAAAAGCTTGAGCCGTATGAGGGGAAACTCTCATGTACGGTTCTTAGGGGGGAAGAGGGCAGCAATGCCCTTGACCTACCCGATCGACCGTCAGACTTGGCACAGCGTGACGGTCGAGGTGTGCGTGCCGGCAACGAGATTGCCAAAATCTATGCCGACAACAAGGTGGATGTCATCATCTATGCGGTGGAAAAGTCGCTTGACTCGTACAAGTTTAACCTCCTGCACTGCAAGCAGACTTTTATCTCGCAGTTGAAAAGCGGAGCCTTGGGGGCGAGAACCATTGACGAGGGAGCGATGGACGAGAAATCGGGCATGAATTTTTCCGAGTATATGGCTATTCTCTCCGGAAATACCGACTTGCTTGACAAGGCAAAGCTGGAGAAGAAGATTGCTTCTCTGGAGGGTGAGCGCAAATCGTTCAACAGGGGCAAGCGTGATTCGGAACAGAAACTGAAGTCAAAGTCAGAAGAGCTGGACGGCAATCGGACTATACTCAAAGGCATGACAGCGGACTATGACAAGTTTATGAGTCAGGCAAAGAAGGATATGGACGGGAATATTCTCAATCTCATCACCCTTAACGGTCTCGAGTCCAATAATCTGGAAGTGATAGGCAAACAGCTTCAAAGGATGGCAAAAACGGAAAGGACAGATGGGGAATACAAGGAAATAGGTGCAATTTATGGATTTCCTATCAAGGTCGTAAGCGAGACAAGCTTTGAGAGCGGTCTTCCCTTCGTTGATAACCGCTTTGTTGTTGAGGGCCATTACAAGTATCAGTACAACAACGGACATCTCGCCAAGTCTGACCCGATAGCTGCGGCAAATAACTTTGTGAATGCCCTGCAGAAGATACAAGGGTACATTGAACAGTATGATTCAAGATGCAGGACACTGGAGAAGGAGATACCGCAACTAAAGGAAATTGCTTCCAAGGTCTGGAAGAGAGAAGAAGAGCTGAAAAGTCTGAAGACGGAACTGGCAGCATTGGATAGAAAAATACAGTTAGAATTGGCACCACCTGTTCAAGAAAAGGATATAAGTGATAAACCTCAAAAAGAAAACAACACTATCAAATCGGGAGAATTCTACGCAGATACTATAGTACAACAAGAAAGGAAGGTCCGAATTGGTCTTTAATTGGTCTATTTATAAAGTGGCAAGCAAACTTATTATGAGTTTGTTTGCTACTACTTTTTCTTAATACTATATAAATTATCTAAACACAGATAGTTCTTCGTTCACATTTTGATATCAAAGTAATGAAAAACAGTATTTGTTTATACAAAATTTCTGAGATATTAAAGCGATTAGGCTTAAATAGTCTTAAATTTGTGTTGCAGTATTTATAATTCCTGCCATTTCTTGTCTTTTCTCAATAAATTTTCGTATTTTTGCAGTCGGATTGTATAGCCAGACCGCAGTTGTCGCTGTAAGACGAGTTCTTTCATGATAACCGAGTCGGCAGCCTACGCCGTGCTGAGTGTAGTGAAGTCAACCATGACATATCTATACGAAAGCGGGCTTTGGGTGGGAAAGCAATCCAGACATAATGGAAGGCGTTTATCGACGCTGTGTTTAAGACTTCCTGTAATCTAGCAAATTAACAGTTAATCATAGTCTTGAATATGGTCAACGGTAGATGTCCCGGGTGTGATTATTTCAATCCCGTGGAGACCTTGTAAGCATAGATTGTACCCTTTCGGGCGCAATCAAATGTATTATATAGGTCTCTTTACACGGACATGATTTTCATATCGGCGTGGGCTCTGACGTTGTCTGTTCAACTATGATAGGCAATTGCTAGAGCCTCAGGAAGTGGAATGGACAACAGGACGATTCCACGCTTTTTTTGTCGCAATTTAACGGATTTCTGTCTAGAAAAAAGTTAGCACCGATATGAAAGTCGATGAATGGACATCAGAAGATGTACACACCTCAGGAGGTGGTGAATTCCCTCCTTGCGCTGGACTTATCTCCAACGCCCTCCCCGAAGCTCAAAGCACAGTTTCCGCCGAGAGTTCACAAACAGGGGTGTCCACCAGAAATGCCCATATAGCAAGTAAGTCTAAAGCGCAAAAAGAGGAAGAAATTCCTCATTGGTATGCTTTACGCACCACCTATGGTAGAGAGAAAAAAGCATACGACTATATGACCGCCAAAGGCATCACGGCTTTCTATCCTACCACCGAGGTAGTGAAACTTATAAAAGGTAAGCGCAAAATTGTTATCGAGTCACGTTTACCCAACATCTTCTTCGCCTACGGTACCGAAGAACAACTCAAAACCTTTGTTTACGACAACGTAAATCTCCCATTCCTTCGTTTTTACTATCGTCACGTCCACGTTGGGCGCAGAATAGAGAAGGTTCCTATGATAGTTCCAGACTATCAGATGGAAAGTCTCAAAATCATCTGTGCTGCCGATGCGGATAATACAATCGTGTCATTAGTCGAAGTGCCAAAGTTCGAGAAAGGACAGTTGGTAAAGGTTATTGATGGTGTATTCAAAGGGGTGGTTGGAATAGTTGCACGCTGGCAGGGGCAACAGAGAGTAGGCGTGGTAGTAGATGATTTGGTAACAATGGCCACAGCCTATATACCAAGTGCGTTTCTTCAAAAAATATAATAAAACAATTAATAAATATGAAATATGCTTTAGTAACAGGAGCCTCGCGAGGTATAGGACGTGCAGTGGCTTTGCGCTTAGCAAATGAGTATCCTGTCATAATCAATTATCATTCTAATTCCGAAAGTGCTAATGAGGTAAAGGAACTAATTGAGGCGAACGGAGGTTATGCAGAGTTGCTACCTTTTGATGTTGCAGATTCACAATCTATAGAAAATGCGATTGACCTGTGGGAGCAAAGACATCCTGATGATTATATTTCTGTGTTAGTAAACAATGCAGGTATTCGTCGAGACAATGTTATGTTTATGATGGCTAATGAGGAATGGCATGATGTACTTAACACAAATCTTAACGGCTTTTTCTATATCACAAGACGCCTATTGAAACATATGATGCCTCGTAAACGAGGTGGAAGAATTATAAACATGTCATCGCTTTCTGGTTTGAAAGGAATGGTAGGTCAGGTAAATTATAGTACTGCAAAAGCAGCGCTAATAGGAGCGACAAAAGCTTTAGCTCAAGAAGTAGCCCCTCGTAACATCACAGTGAATGCAGTGGCTCCAGGTTTCATACAAACAGATATGACTAAGGATTTACCACCAATACTCTGTTAATTCTTATGTAATCGATTGAAAATGAGAGAGTTAATTAACGT
>OOBS01000399.1_pt1 | contig 17109 bp, 10 predicted proteins | sample 1671381 | NCBI WGS metagenome assembly OOBS01 (sample SAMN06348151, study PRJEB24527) | human gut metagenome | biome: human gut; feature: ankylosing spondylitis patient; material: feces | host: Homo sapiens | place: China | collected 2015-10 | reverse complement strand
ATGTCGAACTCACGTTAGTTTAATGAGTTTAGAATAATTGTAATTTCCTTGTCCATTCGTGGTACTTCATACTTGACATATCTTTCATATTCGTAATGAAGAACAATCAAATACATCTTATTTATTTTTATACCATAGTTGCTTTCAAGGATATATTTATATAGATTTTGCTGTAAAGCATATTTGTAAAACGATATATCAGGAATATGTTCCAAACCATTTATTCCATGTTGCCAAACTGTTTCATTTGGAGAGGCTTTAGTCGAGCGTTTCCAATCGTAGATGTCAAACAGAGAACCATTTCTGCAAATCAAGTCTATTGTTCCCGCAATCTTGTTCTTTTCATCGAAGATTCTCCATTCACTGCGGAACGGCTTTACTTCAGAATCTCGCATAAAGTCTAAAAAATAGCCAAATTCCTTTTCTATAGAAATAGCCTTCTTATAATTAACAATTTCGCCATTATATTCAAAAGAATAATCAAACAACGCTTTTTCCCCCTTCAGATAGTTTTCTATTTGTTCGTGCAAAAATGTTCCAACATTACGAGATTCAACTCCCTTTGCATCCCATATTTCAATCACTTCTGTTTGACTCATTCCATTTTTGTAGGCATACAACTTCGACTGTTCCAGAATATTAAAAGAACGGAAGAAATGAGCGATGACATCACTAACTGCCTTAAGCTGAAGAATTCCGTCGAGAACATAAATATGCTCCTTTGGCTCAAACCTAATGCGATTGTCTAAACTATATTTTGTTGCAGAGTCATCAATATTTAGAATTTTATTTTGTGGTAAAGCGACTGTTTGCACATGTTTAGCTGCTTCTTTTTCAAGTTTTGTTTGCTTAATATCCGATGTTGTCAATTTCGCATTATCAGCATCTTCTAGCCCGTTGAACTGGTGATGCAAGTAAGCCTCGCGATATCCTTTTGCTGCCATTATAACAGCCTCTGTCGAAGTCCATTTTTTATCCTCTTGTGGCGAAACAAAGTTTGAGCATGATAAAGAACTGTCAATTAAGGACAAAACATGCTTTATATAACCAATACATTTTTCCGCTTCTGTATATACCTGCTTCTCGGAAAAGCGAATAACAATCCAACCAAGATTGCACAGATTGGCATCTCTATATTCATCGCCACAGCCTATAAAGTGTATGGCTTTCTGCTCATATCCAGTGTATGGTTCATCAATTTCTATATCAATTCGAATTCCTAAATGATATTCTTTCTCAATGATGGCAATATCAGGTTCGTATGGATGAGCGTCCTCCACCGGCAAGATACAAACATCGCCAAGTACTTTATAATTAATAAATTCAACAAGGCCAGCTCTTAGTTTTGTCTCAAAGCCCGTTTCTGTATAACCACGCTTTTCAATTCTTCGTCTTCTGTATGGAAATACAGTTGTTCCTGTCTTCGGAAATAGTACAAAGCAATAATATCCTTCCTTTTGTTTTACATTCGGCACAGGATAATTAGTTTGAAAGATTTTCTGTTCTGGGATTATTCCCGGTTGATGCCCATCGTTTATAACAGATAAAATCTGACCTTTATTATTAGGCTTAGAAAAGCAAGAATTTATTTGTGAAGATTTGTCTGCAGCTGATGAACACGAACTTGCCAAATTTGTATTTTTCTGAGTTTCTGTGAGTAGTTGGGCTTTGGAATGATTGGGAGAAACTGACGGTTTGACAGTTTCGTTAGATTTCTTCATAGTGCCACTAGTCGGTCTGACTTGAGAAGAGGCTGATTCGGGAATAACCTTCCCCTTAGAGTCTTCGGCTTGTTTACATGGAATGGGAGTATTTTTTAGTGCCTTACGTTTTTTCCTATTTTTTCTAACTAGAAAAGTAATAGAAAAAATAAAGACGATAATGATTAGTATTATTAGCCATAAATACGAAGTGGCAGATTCCTGTTCATAATCAACAATATTCCATTTGCCCCAATCAGATTTTGGCTTGGAGTTATCCTCTCGATTTAGGGAAATTTGATTGTATTCAGTATTTTGCCAAACAATCTTATTGTTCCGGTCAATGTAAGAAGTAATCTTAACTTTATCTTGAGATTGATAAACTTTGGAAAGATTTCTACCGGCCTGACAGCAAGAATCATATTGACATGGTATTACGAAATCGAATTTATCGTCAATATATCCCCATTGACTATTCTTTTTTACAGCCGCAATACCGTTAGAAAACGGTCCAGCATCCTGAAATACTTCCTCACCCTCTTTACCATACACAATGAGGTGTCTGTCAACAAAAGCCCAAGCTTCATCACCGAGTTTCACGGCAGCAAATCCGTTAGTAAACCTTGTGGCATCAAGAATGTTATTTTTTTGTGGTAAAGCAGCCCTTACCAAATCAAGTTGAGAAAGACTGTCGAGCTGTTCATTTGATAATCCAGCTAATGGTTTCAAATTGTTACCATTTTTATCAATAAAATCAAATCCAACACAAAAAAAATCACCTAAAAGATTTGGGATAGCGACAGCGATATCATCATCACTGAAATTAGAGTACGATTGAAGCATACTTAACTGTTTTATGATATTACTATTCTCGTCTACGAGGTAAATAGACCACCCCAATTCAGGAGAACCATCGCCTTCAATTTTTCTCCTTTTAGACTTATCGATTGTAATACTTCCGTCCGCATTTTTTTCAAGGGCTCCTTCAATTTCATATCCATCGTCATTATACGATGTATATCCAATAACGCCAATTGACCTATTACGTCGTAATGTGTTAAGAGAAATGAAATTAAATTTAGAAACTTCTTTTCCGTTATTATCTATAAATCCATATTTATTTGAGTCTGGATTTACCCTATTTTTAATGGTGTCCCATAAAAATGGTTTTTGAACAACTGCTCTATTTTCTGAAAATATTTTAGCGTCAGAATAGATACATGGTATAATAGTATCGCCTTTAAGATTTCTATATCCGCATAGAAATGTTTTGTTTTCTACAACGGCCAAACCGTTCGAGAATGAATGGTTTTCACAAAAGTCTAAAAGGAGATGATCTTTATTAGACTTAGCCGGAACTTTAATTTCTGAAAAGGATGGTTCTTGAAACAAGAATTTATCTGAACCATTGACATAGCCATATTTAACTTTGATAACCTCATAAGTATTGCTCAATATGGTAGTATCACATCTATGCATCATTATTGTATCTATAACAACAGTCGCATATCCGTTTCTCATAATAGGGGTTATTTCAACGAAACGAGGTTCGACAATAACGTTGCCAAGAGAGTCTATTAAACCCTTTTTTCCGTCAACCTCAATAACATAGCTATCCTGAAACTTGTTCCTTTGAGTACAGCTTGCTAAAAGCAATAATAAGGTAAAGAAAATTGCAAATAGATTTTTTATGCGAAGAGATTCAATTAGTTGTTTCATAATAAATGATATTAATTTAAACGAATACGTGGAACTGTATGCCACACTTCTTAATGTACAGGCCCTGAGAAAACCTTTAGAAACAGATGTGGGAATAACAGCCCCACGCATATGTGTGAAGACCATTATATCATCTCTTGTTTCCATTGTTTGAAGGTTCTCAGACTTCGTACATACAAGAGAAGACATAATACCTCTTATTTTCAATATGCCTTGGAAAGAGTTGCCTCAATCCGATTACAAAGGTAGAGGATTTTTGTGATAATCCCCTATCTTCTAATACTTTTATTTGTTTTGGAAGTGATTTTAGAGTGCATTCTACATTTTCAGTCCTTTATCTTGCTTTGTAGGCTCAATTCCTAAACCGTTTCTCCATTCATTTACTTTCTGTCTGAACCATTGCACAAGCGGAATGTCATTCACATATATTTAGTAGTGCCCTTTCCTGTTCTTGTCCTCTTCGAACGAGAAAGCCGTATTCTCGTCATGGAACTTTCGGCTGAACTCAGAAGAATAGAAATCACCTTTCAACCTTACTTCCTTCAACTTGCACAACTCTTGAATTACCCTTTTCAAAGAACTTCAATGTGTTTCGGCAGAAGTCAATTAACGATAACAACTTTTCTACATGAGGGAAGTATCGTTGTATCTTATCCACATATTCATTGAACTTGGTACGTTCTTCTTTATGTTCCTGTTCCATTGTTTTGATATGTTGCATCAATTCTTTGTTCTGACTTTCAAAGGCAGATATACGTTGCAGTAATTCCTCCCTTTCCGCTTTCAACTTATTGCTACCGAAAAGAGAACCGACCTTTGCCACGAGTGTAGCTTTCAACTCGGTCTTGGCGGCTTCCAGCTTCTCCGACTTGATTTCTTTCTGCACCTCGTCAAGCTGTTGCTCTGCCTGTTGCTACTCTGTCTGTAACTGTTGCACATTGGCTTCGAGTTTACTTGTCTGTCGTATCAAATCACGGTAGTATTGAGCTGTTGTCATATGCCGTGCTTCCAAGCCACGTACACCTCGTTGCAAAACCGTATTTTTCCATTGCTTTTGCGTAGCTATCTGGCAGGTAACGAGTTTCTTACATGTTAGCACATCATCGGCACACAGACGTACGGTATTGGCTTTCTTGTATTCTCACGTCACTATCCGTAGATGTGTGGTGTATGTTAGTCCAAATACTGGATATGAAATTTAATTTTCCCACTTACACAAGCAATAAAAAAAACTAACCTGAAGCCGAGTTTAAAACTATTATTGACAACATAACTATACACAGAATAACCGATTGATACTACATCATATCAACTTTGACACCAAGACTTTTAGCATCATTTCCCTCGTTTCATAAGGTTGTTCCAGAGATTTTCCGTAAGTTTGTCCCTCAACATAAAAACTTACATTATGAAACGATTTTTTCTTGCATATATCTGCCTGTTGCTTTGTGTTTCAGGTAATTTGTCGGCTCAAAGCTTGGAAAAAAATATTGAACAACGCTTGACGGACTATTTCATTAATTACCAGACGAGTTATGCAAATATCGGTACATGCAAACTCGACCATTTCACAGTCGATCATGAGCACAAGACTTTACAAGTATATGCCAATGATAATTTTGGTTACCAGCCTTTTACAGAAGAAAACACACAGGCTATTTACCGCTCTCTGAAACAGTTATTGCCTGGACCCGTAAATTACTATCGGATAACTCTGTATGCTGACGGTCAGACTATAGAAAATCTGATACCTAACTTTCTGCGCAAGAAGGGAAAGGACAAGGAACGTCTGTATGGAAAAATAGAATATAAAGGTGATGCATGGACGCAGAATATCTCGAAACCGTTCAAAATCAGTCAGGGATTACAGGACCGGCATATTGCCGTATGGCAAAGTCACGGAAAATTTTATAAGAACGACCGTAACGAATGGCGCTGGCAGCGTCCGCGCTTGTTCGGTACTACCGAAGATTTGTATACTCAGTCTATCGTAGTACCTTATCTTATTCCGATGCTCGAAAACGCCGGAGCAGTTGTTTTTACACCACGTGAGCGCGACTGGCAAAAGAATGAGGTGATAGTGGACAATAATACATGTACTCCCGGCAGCCGGTACTTCGAAAAGAATTACAAAAAAAACGTATGGAAGACCACCTCGCAACCGGGGTTTGCCCAGAAATATCTCCGATATCCTGACAACTATAATCCGTTCCGCGACGGCACGGCACGCTTTATCTCTACCCTCTCAAAACCAGAAAAAGCTTTTGCCGAATGGATTCCCAATATTCCTGAAACAGGAAAATATGCTGTATATGTAAGTTATCAAACTTTGCCTCAGAGTGTTTCGGATGCCAAATATCTGGTACTCCATAAAGGAGGCGTCACCGAATTTAAAGTCAACCAGCAAATGGGTGGCGGAACGTGGGTGTATCTGGGTACATTCGAATTCGACAAAGGGGTGAACGATTACGGTATGGTAGTACTGAGTAACGAAAGTTCGCAAAAAGGTGTAGTTTGCGCCGACGCTGTCCGCTTTGGAGGTGGTATGGGAAATATCATTCACGGCGGAAACGTCAGCGGAGTACCACGTTACCTGGAAGGAGCACGTTACTGGGGGCAATGGGCAGGAATGCCATACGAGGTATACAGCAAGAGTCAGGGGGAAAACGATTATAATGATGATATCAATGCACGTTCACTGATGACCAACTACCTAAGTGGAGGTTCGGTGTTCAATCCCACGGAAAAAGGTCTGAAAGTTCCTTTCGAACTGACTTTTGCCATGCATAGTGATGCCGGATTCAAGACTGACGATGCGCTGGTTGGCTCACTGGGTATCTATACAACCAATTTCAACGACGGAAAGGTAAACAGCGGGATTTCACGTTATGCATCACGCGACTTGACAGACATGGTACTGACCGGATTGCAAAAAGATATCAGTTCACGCTTTGGCATACAGTGGGCACGACGCAGCATGTGGAACCGGAACTATAGCGAAACTCGCCTGCCGGCTGTACCTTCGATGATACTCGAAACACTTTCGCATCAGAATTTCGCCGATTTGAAACTGGGCTATGAACCGGAATTTAAATTTACGGTAGCACGTTCTGTTTACAAATCGATATTGAAATACCTCGCAGAAATGCATCATAGCAACTATACAGTTCAGCCGTTGCCAGTCAGCCATTTTGCAGTGACTGAAGGAAAGAAGAAAAATACATTCGAACTGCGCTGGATTCCAACAGAAGACCCGTTGGAACCAACAGCAAAAGCTCAGGGATATGTGGTTTATACGCGTATCGGATATGGTGGATTCGACAATGGAACATACGTAAAAGGGACCAGTTTTACTGTAAAAGCAGAACCTGGGCTGGTTTATAGTTTCAAGGTTACCGCTGTAAATAAGGGAGGTGAAAGTTTCCCTTCAGAAATTTTGTCGGCTTACAAGGCAAAGAGAAGTAAAGGTACAGTACTCATTGTAAATGCATTTCACCGTACAAGTGGACCGGAATCAATGAATAACCTTATGATGCAAGGTTTTGATATTCAGTCCGACCCGGGATTGCCATACATCAGCACGACAGCATTTTGCGGCTACCAGCAGAATTTTAACCGCACAAAAGCCGGTATTGAAACTGAAGATGGTTTAGGTTATAGCGGCAATGAACTGGAAGGAATGCAGATTGCCGGAAATACATTCGATTATCCGTTTGTGCACGGTAAGGCTATCCAGACAGCCGGACGCTATTCGTTTGTGTCATGCAGCAGCGAAACCGTTGAGAGTGGTTCTACTGATTTAAGTCCGTATTACATGGTAGATATTATTTATGGAGCAGAAAACAGCACTTTGAGCAACCGTATGCAACAGGCTCTTACCAATTATTGTCGAGGTGGAGGAAAATTGTTTATCAGCGGTTCTTATATCGGTAATAAACTGGGCGATACAAACTTCACCGCCAATGTTTTGAAATACACATACGGAGGAAGCATGAAACATGTACGCTCGGGAGAGATTTTCGGAACGAATATCAGGTTTCAGATTCCACGTGGTGCCAATGAGCAGACGTATGCTGTTCCTGCCCCCGACTGTATTCTTCCAGCTGAACAAGCTTTCCCTGTATTTTGTTATACAGAAGGAAAACAGTGTGCCGGAGTGGTTTATAAAGGAGCGTACTGTACTTTTGTTTTGGGCTTCCCTTTCGAAAGTATCGTGAATGCTGACCAGCGGACACATGTCATGAAAGCCATGCTGCACTTTTTTGAGGAGAAATAATGCTCTCTATTCATTTAATTTTTTATCTTTGCTCATGTAAACGTTAAAAATAATCAAGACTATGTACACAATACAAACAAACGTATCTGGCACACGCAGCATGGAGATATCGGAAGAACATCTGAAAACAATTCAAAAATATGCCTTGTTCCAACAACTGATAGACAGCAACGGTATTGTTGATGAATCGGTTCTTGACAAGCTGAAACTGAATGTCCGTTCGCTTATCGCATCCATGACAGAGAATTGTAAAGATTTATTAGATCTTTGCATTGATGTTATTTACCACAATAATATGAAAGCATTCGGACTTCATCAGTTGATTCTGCTTTACATTAAGTGGGAAAATGAACAACAGACAACAGAAGAAGAAACAGAAGAAGAATAATAAGAAAGGGCCTGTTTTAAATTTCATACCGGTTTATTTTTTAGTTTTCCGTAAAAGAAAGCTGTAAAAATGCCGGAAAAACACATATCCGAAATTTTAAAACAGGCTCTTTCCTTGTTTTCTGGCAAGGAATTTAAGAAAAGGGCAATGCCTGTGACTAACTAAAAATATTGAAATTTGAAAGAGTATAAACTAACCGACTGGTTGCCTACAACCAAAAAAGAAGTAGAATTGAGAGGATGGGATGAACTGGATGTTATCCTGTTCAGTGGAGATGCATATGTAGATCATCCTTCGTTTGGTGCTGCCGTCATCGGTCGTATGCTGGAAGCACAAGGACTAAAAGTGGCCATTATTCCCCAGCCTAACTGGCGTGACGATTTGCGCGATTTCAAAAAACTGGGACGACCACGATTGTTTTTCGGTGTTTCTGCCGGATGTATGGATAGTATGGTCAACAAATATACGGCCAACAAACGTCTGCGCAGTGAAGACGCATATACTCCCGACGGACGACATGACATGCGTCCGGAATATCCAAGCATTGTTTATACTCAGATATTGAAAAAACTCTATCCGGACGTACCAGTCATCCTGGGGGGAATTGAGGCTTCCCTGCGCCGGTTGACTCATTATGATTATTGGGAAGACAAAGTCCGTCCTTCTATCCTGACTGAATCAGGAGCCGACTTGTTGATATACGGAATGGGAGAAAAACCCATTACAGATTTATGCAAACGGCTGAAAACAGACGGTGCTATCCCCTACGACTTACCTCAAACGGCTTATTTGTGCCGGAAAGCTAAGTTTGCTTCCAGCGAAAACGATTTGCGCTTGTTTTCACACGAGGAGTGCTTGAAGGATAAAAAGAAACAGGCACAAAACTTCCGCCATATTGAGGAGGAATCGAATAAATATGAAGCTGCACGCATCTATCAGGAAGTTGGAAACGATGTGGTAGTGGTGAATCCTCCATACCCTCCAATGACACAGGGAGAACTTGATATGTCGTTCGACTTGCCTTATACCCGCTTGCCTCATCCTAAGTATAAAGGGAAGCGGATTCCTGCCTTCGACATGATAAAATTCTCGGTCAATATTCATCGGGGATGCTTCGGAGGATGTGCTTTCTGTACGATTTCTGCGCATCAGGGAAAATTTATCGTGAGCCGGAGCAAGGAAAGTATTTTAAAGGAAGTAAAGGCTATTACGGAAATGCCTGATTTTAAAGGTTACTTAAGTGATCTGGGAGGACCTTCGGCAAACATGTATGGTATGCACGGACGTGACGAACGTATGTGCCGCCGGTGCAAACGCCCGTCGTGTATCCATCCTAAGGTGTGTCCGAACCTGAATACCGATCATCGCCCGCTGCTGGATATTTATCATGCTGTCGATGCGCTCCCTAAGATTAAAAAGAGTTTTATCGGAAGCGGTGTCCGATATGATTTACTGTTGCACGAGAGCAAGGATCCTGAAGTAAACAAGAGTACGGCGGAATACACTCGGGAGCTGATAGCACGTCATGTAAGCGGACGCTTGAAGGTGGCTCCGGAACATACCAGCGACCGTGTGCTTTATATCATGCGTAAACCGCCGTTTGAACAGTTCTATCGCTTCAAACGTATCTTCGACCGAATAAATAAGGAGCTGAACCTGCGTCAGCAAATCATTCCTTATTTCATCAGCAGTCACCCGGGATGTACTGAAGAAGATATGGCTGAACTTGCCGTTATCACCAAACGGCTGGATTTCCACCTGGAGCAGGTACAGGACTTTACTCCTACTCCTATGACTGTAGCTACAGAGGCATGGTATACAGGCTATCATCCTTATACACTGGAACCTGTATTCTCTGCCAAAACTCAGAAAGACAAACTGGCACAGCGTATGTTCTTCTTCTGGTACAAGCCAGAAGAACGGCGTGCTATCATCAATGAGCTGAAGAAAATAGGAAGAAGTGACCTGATCGACAAGCTATATGGCAGGTAGTAAATGCAAAATACCCTAAAAAGGGTATTTGCTACAAAGCTGATAGGCGGTATCTTTGCAGCAAACAAAATATCGCCCATGAATATAGCTGCACTTATCTCAGGCGGAGTAGACAGTGCCGTAGCCGTACATTTACTCTGCGAGCAAGGATACAAACCTGACTTATTTTACATTAAGATAGGAATGGACACCGACAACGAACTTAGTTGTACGGCAGAAGAGGATATCGAACTGGCTACTGCTACGGCACGCCGTTACGGCCTGCAACTGGAGATTATTGACCTTCAGAAAGAATATTGGGATCAGGTGGTAGCATATACAATAGAAAAGGTTCGAAACGGATTTACTCCCAATCCGGATGTAATGTGCAACAAGCTGATCAAATTCGGTTGTTTTGAGCAAAAGGCTGGATATGCTTACGATAAAATAGCGACAGGACATTACGCGTCAACTTGTGAACTGAATGGAAAAACCTGGCTGGCAACAGCAAAAGATGCGATTAAAGACCAGACTGACTTTCTGGCTCAAATCAATTATCTGCAAGTTTCCAAATTGCTATTTCCATTAGGCGGTTACATGAAAAAAGAAATACGCCATATTGCAGCTCAGGCAAAACTGCCCAGCGCACAAAGGAAAGACAGTCAGGGAATCTGCTTTCTAGGAAAAATCAATTACAACGACTTTATACGACGCTTCTTAGGAGAACGCCAGGGAAGTATCATAGAACTGGAATCGGGTAAAGAAATAGGCAAACATCGCGGATTCTGGTTTCACACTATCGGCCAACGTAAAGGACTGGGATTGAGTGGAGGTCCGTGGTTCGTTGTAGACAAAGATACAGAAAACAATATATTGTATGTATCGCATGGATATGACACAGAACAGCAATACAGCAATGAATTCAAATTAACAGACTTTCATTTCATTACAGACAATCCATGGCTTACGGAAAAAGAACAGCAAGTCTGCTTTAAAGTCCGCCACACAGACGGCTTTCATCAGGGAAATCTCATATTAAAGAATGGCATATGCCACATCAGAAGCTCTGAAAAAATACAAGGTATCGCTCCCGGTCAGTTTGGGGTTATTTACGACAAAGACGCCCATTTATGTATCGGAAGTGGAGAAATACGAAAATAAAGTCTCTCTACATCTGGATAAATCGGGAACAAGCTGCAGTTTTTTTCCTGCATGGCTTGTCCTGATTTTATTATTTTAACTGTTGGAACTGATCTATCAAAGAAGTTATATTTGCAGTAAACAGGCGAGCGGAAATAGCAAGCAAAATTATACCGAAGAATTTCCGGATAATATAAATACCACCTTTCCCTAAAATGCGTTCTATACGGTCGGTCATCTTCAGTACGATATATACCCACACCATATTTAGCAGTAGCGCGATAATAATGTTAATAGAAGCATATTCGGCTCTTAGTGAAAGCAAGGTAGTAAACGAACCGGCTCCGGCAAGCAGAGGGAAAACTAAAGGGACTAGTGTCGCCTCTTTTATAGGTCCTGTATTCTTAAATATCTCTATATCAAGAATCATTTCCAGCGACATTAGAAAAATTACAAACGCTCCGGCAACGGCAAACGAAGCAATGTCAACCTGAAATAGCTTCAGCATCATATCACCGGCAAAAAAGAACCCTAACAATAATGCCGCAGCAATTAAAGTAGCCTGAACAGCATTTACCGCACGACCTTTTTGCTTTAAATCTAAAATAATAGGCACAGCACCTATTATATCAATTACTGCAAACAATACGATAAAAGCACTGATCAGCTCTTGAAAATTTAAAGTTCCCATATTCTCTTCATTACGATTAATGTTACGCAAAGTTATGCAAAAATAACCATAATGCAAGGGAGCAGGCAAACATTATCAGACGGAAAGAAACGATAAAAAAGGTAAAAGCCGGAAAAACATTCAAAATATTCGCTACTTTTGTACGTTAAAATATAACTTAATAAAGTTAAATGCCGATGCAAAGCACTATGTACGATAAGCTTTTATTGCTACCTCTGTTTCAAGGACTATGCAAGGAAGACTTTACATCCATACTGGAAAAAGTTAGATTGCATTTTCAGAAGTATACAGCCGGAAGCCGCATTGTAAAACAAGGTGATTATTGTAACAATATCATTTTCATTTTACAAGGTGAAATACGCGCTGAGTCTGTAGACCATACTTACCATTATACTATCCACGAAACACTGGAAAGCCCTCAAATCATTGAGCCTTACTCACTGTTTGGCATGTATCCGCAATATACGGCATCGTATTATGCACATACAAATGTAAATGCCATAACCATAGACAAAGCTTATATTCTGTCGGAGCTTAATAAATACGAGATATTTCAGCTCAATTATTTAAATATGTTGAGTAACCGGGCACAAACGGTCTACCGTAAGCTGAAAAGTCCACATGCAAGTGACACACTGGATAAAATAGTAAATTTCATGCAACTCCGGTGCATTACTCCTACTGGGGAGAAAAAACTCCAGATACGCATGGAAGACCTTGCAGAACAGATTGACGATACAAGAATTAATGTATCGAAAGTGCTGAACGAACTAAAAGACGGAGGAGTTATCCGGTTGAGCCGAAGAATTATCGATATACCCGACATGGAAACATTAAGTAATTACAAAGAGAATAAAAAAACTTTATTTATGGAAAACCCGTTTTTACAACCATATACAACGCCGCACGGAACCGTTCCTTTTGACAAGATAGAGCTTGTACATTACGAGCCTGCTATCCGGGAAGGAATCAGCCAGGAAGATAAAGAGATAAATGATATTATATCGAATCCGGAAAAACCGACATTCAAAAATACAATACTGGCACTGGAACAGTCGGGCAAGTTACTGGATCAGGTAACTACAGTGATGTTTAATCTGATGAGTGCTGAAACCTGCAATGAACTGGATGAAATTGCAGAGAAAATGATGCCTTTACTTTCGGAGCACAGCAACAATATCAGCTTAAATGAAAAACTCTTTGAACGCGTAAAGCAAGTTTACGAAGAAAGAAAGAACCTGAAGCTTACTCCGGAAGAATTGCGACTGCTTGAAAAGACATACGACGGTTTTGTACGAAACGGAGCTAACCTGTCAGAAGAAGATAAAGTAACATTCAGAAAAATAAGTACAGAGTTAAGTTCACTGACTCTGCGTTTCTCACAAAACCATTTGAAAGAAACAAATAGCTACGAGTTGCTTTTAGATTCTGAAGAGCAGTTGAAAGGACTCCCTGAAAGTATTATAGAAGCTGCGGCTCATACAGCGAAAGAAAAAGGGAAAAATGGCTGGATAATTACCCTGCAAGCACCCAGCTATGTTCCTTTCATGAAATATAGTGAGAACCGCGAATTGCGCCGTAAACTGTATATGGCTTACAATACCCAATGTATACACGACAATGAACAAAACAATGAGGATGTTGTAAAACAATTGGTAAATCTGCGCATGCAGCTAGCACAGCTTCTCGGATTTAAGAATTATGCAGACTACGCACTTCGCAAACGTATGGCAGAAAACAGTGAGCGAGTATATCAGTTACTCGATCAGCTGCTGGAAGCATATACACCAACCGCCCGAGAAGAAGTGAAAGAAATTGAAGCGCTTGCACAACGTACAGAAGGAAAAGACTTCCAGCTGATGCCGTGGGATTTTTCATATTATGCAGAAAAACTGAAAAACGAGAAATTCAATCTCGACGAGGAAGCACTTCGCCCCTACTTTGAGTTAAGCAGGGTCAAGGAAGGTGTATTCGGACTGGCAACCCGCCTATATGGTGTTTCATTCAAAGAGAATAAAGACATCCCGGTATATCATCCGGACGTACAGGCTTATGAAGTATATGATAAAGACGGCAGTTATCTGGCTGTTCTGTATACTGATTTCCATCCGCGTGCGGGAAAGCGCTCTGGTGCATGGATGACAAGCTACAAAGAGCAATGGATAGAAGCAAACGGCACCAACAGCCGTCCTCATGTTTCTGTAACCATGAACTTTACCAAACCGACAGCCAATAAGCCTGCATTGCTCACTTTTTCGGAAGTGAATACATTCCTTCATGAATTCGGACATGCGCTGCATGGTATATTTGCCAACACTCGCTTTAAAAGCATGAGCGGGACAAATGTTTACTGGGACTTCGTAGAACTGCCTTCGCAAATAATGGAAAACTTTGCCATTGAAAAAGATTTTCTTAATACATTTGCACGTCATTATCAGACAAACGAATCTATTCCGGAAGAATTGTTGCAACGGATTATAGATGCTTCAAACTTTAATGTTGCTTACGCTTGTCTGCGACAAATCAGTTTCGGATTACTGGATATGGCTTGGTACACCCGGGATAAGGCGTTCGACGGTGATGTTCGTGAATATGAACGTGAAGCATGGAAACGCACGCAATTATTACCTCCGGTAAAGGAAACATGCATGACCGTACAATTCGGACATATCATGTCGGGAGGATATTCTGCCGGATACTATAGCTATAAATGGGCTGAAGTGCTTGATGCCGATGCTTTCTCTGTTTTCAAGAAGAAAGGAATATTCAATCAGGATGTTGCCCAATCGTTCCGGGACAATATTTTATCAAAAGGAGGTACTGAACACCCGATGACTCTTTACAAACGATTCCGGGGACAAGAACCGACCATTCACGCATTACTAAAACGAAATGGAATAAAATGAAGCTAGATATAAGAAAATATATACGCTGTCTGCTATTTGTACTGCCTTTCTTGTTGAGCAGTTGCAATCAGGAAGATGACATAAATGAAATTTTTGTCAGTGGCCAGTGGCAACTGGTAAATTATTATACAGGCATAGACTGGAATAATTATAATGCCAATGCCAAACCTACATATACTAAGCCTGAAGATTTGAAAGTAATAAACGCTTTCAGCATTATGTTCAACGACGACGGAACGGTTCAGGGCAATATCGAGAATGGTACGTATAGCGGTAAATGGCAGGCCAATGCCAAAGACCGTTCTATCAGAATTACTCAGATAGAATGTACGGTAAGTCTTTCTGGAAAGAACAAAGAATTTATAGATAAACTGAAAAACGTTCAATTTTATCAAGGCGACAATATCATGTTGCGCCTTGCGCCCAATGAACGTACCACATGTATGCAATTCAGACATTAATATATTATGGAAAATACGGAAAACAAACAAGAGATTCTTGACAAGCGCTATATGCAAATGGCTACTATCTGGTCGGAAAACTCATACTGTAACCGGCGAAAAGTAGGTGCCTTGATAGTAAAGAACAAAATGATTATTTCTGACGGATACAATGGTACTCCGGCGGGATTTGAAAACGTGTGTGAAGATGAACATGGCATCACTAAGCCTTATGTACTGCATGCAGAAGCCAATGCTATCACAAAAATAGCAAGATCGAACAACAGCAGTGAGGGAGCAACCCTTTATGTCACAGCATCTCCTTGCATAGAATGTGCCAAGCTTATTATCCAAGCTGGAATAAAGCGTGTGGTTTTTGCTGAAAAATATCGGCTGGAAGATGGATTGGAACTCCTAAAACGTGCAAATATAGAACTAGTTTATTTAACTCCTAACGAATAAAAGATATGAGTAGTAACAAGAATCGACTAATGCCTTTCCTACTGGCTATCTGTCTTGTAGCTGGTATCCTGATAGGAACGTTTTATACGAATCATTTTTCTGGCAACAAGCTGGGAATCATCAATACATCTTCTAATAAACTGAATGCCCTGCTGCATATAATCGATGAACAATATGTAGATACTGTAAGTATGTTCAATCTGGTAGAAGAAGCCATGCCGCAAATCCTTGCCGAACTGGACCCGCATTCATCATATATTCCGGCAAAAGATCTGGAAGCTGTTAATTCAGATCTGAAAGGAAGTTTCAGTGGTATCGGAGTTCAGTTTACGATACAAGATGATACGATTCATATTAACAGTGTAATTCAAGGTGGTCCGTCTGAAAAAGTCGGCCTTCTTGCCGGCGACCGTATCGTAGAGGTAGACGATTCTAGCTTCGTAGGAAAAATAGTGACCAATTCGGAAGCCATGCGCCGTCTAAAAGGCGAAAAAGGAAGTAAAGTCAAATTAGGTATATACCGACCGGGAGAAAAAGAAATTCTTCATTTCACCGTGGTACGTGGAGATATACCTGTGAAAAGTATTGATGCAGCTTACATGATTAATGACAAATTCGGATACGTCAAAGTCAACAAATTCGGTGAGACAACCTATCCGGAGCTGCTGGTTGCATTAGCACAATTGTCTCAGGCAAACTGCAAAGGTATGATTATAGACCTTCGTGGAAACACCGGAGGATATATGGCAGCTGCCATTCAGATGGTAAATGAATTCTTGCCGAACAATAAACTTATTGTATATACGGAAGGAAGAAAGTCGCCACGTGAAAATTATACTTCAAACGGAACAGGAAGCAGCCAGACTATGCCACTTATTGTCTTAATGGACGAAGGATCTGCATCGGCCAGCGAGATTTTTGCCGGAGCAATTCAAGATAATGACCGAGGAACCATTATCGGCCGCCGTTCTTTTGGAAAAGGTCTTGTACAGCAGCCTATCGAATTCAGCGACGGTTCTGCTATCCGATTGACTATCGCACGTTATTATACACCTTCCGGACGTTGTATTCAGAAACCTTATGAAAAAGGAAATGATGCAGAATACGAAATGGACATTATCACCCGTTACGAACATGGAGAATTTTTCTCAGCCGACAGTATCAAGCAGAATATAAAAGAAATTTACCATACAAGCTTAGGACGTACGGTATATGGAGGTGGTGGTATCATGCCGGATATTTTTGTTCCACAAGATACAACAGGTATGACTTCATATTACAGAATGGCTGCTACACGCGGCTTAATTATCCGTTATACACTCGACTATACAGATAAAAACCGTAACAAGCTTAAAGAGTATGATACTCCACAAAAGATGGAAGCTTATTTAAAAACTCAAAATCTGTTAGAGAAGT
>OOBS01000398.1_pt1 | contig 17124 bp, 16 predicted proteins | sample 1671381 | NCBI WGS metagenome assembly OOBS01 (sample SAMN06348151, study PRJEB24527) | human gut metagenome | biome: human gut; feature: ankylosing spondylitis patient; material: feces | host: Homo sapiens | place: China | collected 2015-10 | reverse complement strand
TTTCTGACCGTAAGAATCTGCTCTCACTTTACAATGCGGTGAATCAGAGAGATTACAAAAACCCTGAGGATCTGGAGATTGTGACACTCGAAAATGCTATTTATATGGGAATGAAAAACGATCTGGCATTCATTATAGATACCAATTTATACCTATATGAACATCAATCAACCTACAACCCAAATATGCCGCTTCGGGATTTGTTTTATATTTGCAGTGAATATCAGAAACTTGTGGATAAGAAATCACTATTCTCATCCACCTTGCAGAAAATTCCTGCCCCAAATTTTATTGAGTTTTATAATGGTTCAACAGTAATTGCTGACTGTACAGATCTTCGACTTTCCTCGGCATTTGAACATCTGACAGGAGAAGCAAAACTTGAATTAATTGTTACAGTTTTAAATGTCAATGAAGGACACAATGCAGAGCTAATGCAACATTGCAGTACATTAAACGAATATGCACAGTATGTTGCCAGAGTGCGTCACTACGCAACAGACATGCCCTTGAACCAAGCTGTGGAGCGTGCTGTAGACGAGTGTATCCAGAAAGGGATTCTGACGGAATTTCTTACCCGGAATCGAAATGAGGTCATCAGTATGAGTATTTTTGAATATGATAAAGAATTGGAAGAAAAGAAGTTACGGAAAGCAGAATATGAATACGGATTCTCTGAAGGTAAGAAAACTGGATTTCAGAATGCTGCAATGGAAACTGCCAGACGCATGCTGAAATCCAACAAACTTTCTTTGGAAGATATTGCTGATTTTTCCGGTTTATCCATAGACGAAATTAAACAACTGCAAAACACGAAATCATGAAATAATTATCATTTTTCATACAGAATCACAGCTGAGATCACTACTGGAATGAACGATATTTATCAATTTTGCAAGTTCTTCAAATACTTTATCTGCATATAACTCCTTGATCTCATGGCGGCTCATCCGGGTGACCTCTGCATTGTATTCATAGTCATACGCATTCTCTCCCACAAGAATACAGAAAAATACTTTTCCCTGCATGCTGTCTGCATTATTCGGGTCGACATTTCCGGTCGTACCTGTGATTCCGATTGCAATCTCTGTATGAAGGTTTTTCTGAGCAGTTTCAGCCATCGACCTCGCACATTGCTTAGAATAAACACCATGCTCTTTTATAATTTTTTCGTCAACGCCACATAAGATTTTCGTTTTGTTCAGATAAGTGACATAACCTCCCGGAAAAACTGCCGATGCCCCTTCTGTATCCGTGATCATGGATGCGATCAGCCCGGAAGTGCAGCTCTCCATCGTGGAAATCGTGGTATTTGTGTCGATAAGTTTTCTTACGATTTTATCTTTTTCCTGCTGGTTCATTTTGTTCCTTTCCCCTTGAATTTCACTATAAGATGTCTAAAATGGCTTCTCCAACACGCCTTACCCATCTCTCTTATCTCAGCAGCCGTGCGATTTCCTCCTTATAAGGCGGAATTGTCTTTTTCGTTTCACCTTCTGCGCAAAGCCACGGGGTCTCTAAGATTTTTGGCACATCAAGGAACCGCTCGTCATGCACCACCTTATATAAAGGATCAAACCCAATCGTTCCTGCTCCAATATTTGCGTGACGGTCTTTGTGCGCACCGAGAAGATTCAGGCTGTCATTGATATGAAACACTGCAATCTGGTCAAGACCTAAAATCTCATCGAATTTCCGGAAAACACCGTCATAATCATTGACAAGGTCGTATCCTGCATCGTTTACATGACAGGTATCAAAGCAGACACGTAGACGGTCTTTCCTGTGAACACCGTCATAGATCATTTTCAATTCCTCAAAAGTGCGTCCGATCTCGCTCCCTTTGCCAGCCATTGTCTCAAGGGCAATGACTACATCATCATCATTAGCATCCAGAACCATGTTCAGGCCTTTTACTGCCTGTGCGATCCCGGCTTCCGCTCCTGCATCCAGCGCAGAGCCCGGATGTAACACCAGAATTTTGCTTTGCATCGCTGCGGTACGCTTGATCTCTTTTTCCAAAAATCCCACCGCAAGTTCAAATGTTTCCGGCTTTACAGTGTTGGCAAGATTGATGATATACGGTGCATGCACGATGATCTCCTCAATGCCAGCCTTTTTCGCATACTCCCATCCGGCTTCAATATTCAGTTCTGAAATCTCTTTTCTCCTTGTATTCTGCGGTGCTCCGGTATAAAGCATTAAAATATTGGCACCATAACTTTCCGCCTCCTTCATGGAAGCAAGAAACATTTCCTTTCCAGCCATTCCCACATGGGAACCAAGTTTTATCTGTGACATTTTTGTACTCCTTTTCATCTTTTACTTTACATAGGCGTTTGCGAAACTCTTCATAATCTTCTTTAAATTGTTCAAAATTAACAAAATTTTCGAAAACACGCTTTCGCTACGTGTCGCTGGTAACGGTACTAAGAAGCCAGTCGCAACTGACGTTACGCCTGCCTTCTAAGTGCCGACCGCTCCCCAGTGTTTTCTCAAGCTTTTGTTAATTTTTCACAATTAAATTTACATTTCTTTGAGTTTCGCAATCTCTGCACTTGATTGTATGATACTGTTATAATAGAATATAGAAAAGAAAAAATCTTGCATAAATATAAGGCATTATTGTACAAAACTGCTATGCAAATGTGGATTAAGACAGCTTAGAAGGTGTTTGCCATCTGTTTCAATGATGTTAAAGAGGAATCAATACAATGAAAGAAAAAATAACCCTATCATTAGACCAGCATGAGAATGCCAGACACGGCGAAGAAATTTTTCCGCTGCAAAAATATGTGACGCCGTTATGGAAGGAGTATCCTTATGTCACGGCGCACTGGCATGAGGAGGCAGAATTTACACGGATTGAGAAGGGAAGCTGCACATATCAGATCCATCTTGAAATTTATGATGTGGAAGAGGGAGATCTGATTTTTATTCCGCCTGCGGTGCTGCATGCGATTTCCAATGAAAAAGAGGAGCGCATGCAGTCGGAAACGTATGTGTTTCATATGGATTTTCTTGGTGCAAAGGCTGCGGATATCTGTGCCATCCGGTATTTGAATCCACTGATGAACCAGAAATTGATCCCGCCGTTTGTAATCAAAAAAGGACATCCGCTTTACGAAAAGGCAGCAGATCTGTTTGAGGATATAAACACGGAGTATGACAAAAAAACACCCGGATACGAGATTGCTATCAAGTCATATCTGTTGCAGCTTGTGGCGGCTTTGATTCCATATTGTACCCGGAATACAGAGGCAGATGCGATTTTGACAGAACATGCGAAAAAGTTAAAAGAAGTTTTAAGTTATATCGATGCACACTATATGGAGGAACTGACGATTTCAGGACTTGCCGGAATCTGTTTTTTCAGTGAGTATTATTTTATGCGTTTTTTCAAAAAATACATGGGAATGTCATGCGTGCAGTACATCAAAAATGTGCGTCTGGAGCGTGCGGCAGACCAGTTTGAAAATGGGGAGACAAATACGCTCGAGGTGGCGCTTTCCTGTGGATTTTCGAATTTGTCTTATTTCCATCGGGAGTTTAAAAAGAAATATGGAATGACGCCAAAAAGATTTATCAGTCTGTCTGCCCGGGCGGCAGATTTTCACGAAGGAAGTGAATAATTACCATTTTTATGACTCATAATATCATCGTGAAAAAAATGTGCGGATTTTAAAATCCGTCGGAAAGAGGTAGAAAGATGATATTGAGCGAAAAAGAGACAACCGTGATCAAAGACTTACAGACACAGGAGCAGTGCTGCGTGGAAAAATACGAGAGATACAGTAAACTTGCCAAAGATCAGGTGCTTATTGACCTGTTCACAGATCTGCATGGAAAAGAGCAGAAGCATTTAGAATCCCTGACACAGGTGCTGTCTGGAAAAGTTCCTTCCTGCGACTGCAACGACAGTGATGGAAAAGATTATAACCCGGCTGCTACCTACAGCATGGCACCTTCCGAAGATAAGAAAACGGACTGTTTCCTTGCAACAGACTGTATCGGAACAGAAAAACTTGTTTCTTCCACTTACAATACGGAAGTGTTTGCATTCGGTGATCCGGGTGTCAGAAAACTTTTGGCAGACATTCAGATCGAAGAACAGAACCATGCGGAGATGCTTTATAAATATAAAACAGTCAATAGCATGGCGTAGCCCGGAGTTTAGGTTATGAGTCTGCCGTCAATCTATGTTACGAGCGGCAGAACCCAAAGGTTAAACTGTGGGATGGATAAAAAATGAGGGAAAAGTGGAAAAGAGCAGTGCTGCTATTGGGCTGCATGGCGCTTGTCTTTTCGGGTTGAGGAAAAACAGGTGATGTGAAAGAGTCAGGTGCAGTGGAACCTGTAAATGAGGATGCGCAGAAATTCTGGTATATGTACTGATCACTGCACTGATCGAGGCAGCGCGGATTGCATTCTCCATTTTCCCGGTTATCATCGTTTATTTGTTCCTGTCACGCTATATCGTGCAGGGAATTGCACTTGGAAGTGTGAAGGGGTAGGAAAAATTATATTTGGTTCAGATAAGAGGCGGGAAGCTTTTGAGGAATCTCAAAGGTTTCCTGTTTTTTTTGTATAAAAACGTTTTTAATGAAAAAAATATGTGCTACAATGGGTGCAGGAGAGAGGAAGAAGGGAGCCTGCGGCATGGTCTATTTAGCAATCACTGCAGCGATTTTTACGCTTGATTTTTTTCTGAAAAAATATATTGATAAAAAATACGCCAGAAAAGTAAAAAATCCACGTCTCGGTGGAATGATCTGCATAGAGAAGTTCTACAACAAAGGTGCAACGTTAAATCTTCTCGCAAAACATCCGAAAGCCATGACTGCGATACACAGTGTCATCATGGCTTTTGTGGCAGTCGTTTATTATTTTGCAATGCGGATGACTGGAAAAAAACTCACAAAAACGGGACTTGCCATGTTAGCCGGCGGTGGACTGAGCAATTTATATGACCGCTATACAAAGCACCATGTTGTGGATTATGTGCGGTTTCAGACCGGACCGAAATGGTTTCGGAGGATTATTTTTAATGTGTCTGATTTCTTTATTTTTATAGGGGCAGTGCTTGCAGTCATCGGAAGCGAAGTGTAATATTAAGATAATCTCAAACCATAGATTTATAAAACAATTACCGGGAAGGATATGATTTTTGCCATGACAAAAGAACAGTATATCAAAATTACAGAACCGCTTCGGAGCAATCAGGAACGGGCGAAGCGTGTGACGAGTCTGAATCATATGCTGACAGCATTGGTATTCTGCGTGTATCCGCTCTATCTTTTCATGCTGTTTACGGACAAAAATCCGTGGCTCTGGCGGGCGATACTCGTTCCGGCAGTGTCCTTCGTGGGACTTTCCGTTGTCCGGAAAATCATCAATGCGCCAAGACCGTATGAAAAATTTGACATGCCGCCAGTACTGGAAAAAGACACAAAAGGAAAATCATTTCCAAGCCGGCATGTATTTTGTGTTTTTATTATTGCGATGACGATTTTTTATGAGCATCCGGGAGCAGGGGTACTGCTCGGAATCATTGGTTTGCTTCTGGGCATTGTGCGCGTGCTGGTCGGAGTGCATGAGCCAAAGGATATCATTGTGGGCGCGCTGACAGGAATCGTTTGCGGTATTGTAGGATATTATGTTATATGATAATCTTAGTTACGGCTGTGCATAACGCTTCCGGTATTCCCTCGGGGTCTGCTGGAAGCGTTTTTTGAACGACCGGTTAAAATAGGAAAGATTATCAAATCCCACTTCCGCTGCGATATCTAAAATCGAAGAATCGGAGGAAATCAAAAGTCTGGAAGCCATCGTCAGCCGGTATTCATTCAGATAGTCGATAAAGGAGGTTCCCATCGTATTTTTAAAATATTTCATAAAATGTGACTGGCTTAAATTAACTTCTTTTGCTACATCTTCAATCGTGATTTTTTCCATGTAATTATTTTCCACAAATTTTAAGATCAACTTCATTTTTTCCAGAGATTTGTAATCTTTTTTCTGGACATTTCTGGAACTGCACTTATTGAAGAGAATATAAAACAGCATGAAAAGCTGGCTTTTGATGAAAAGCTGGTAAGCTGGCGGATTAGTTTTGCTGATCTCATCATTTGCATCGACGCAGGCGGAAATCTCTCCATAATAGGGATCACCGGGCTGATAGAGCACCGGAACCGTGAGTGTTCCGTCCATCAGTGGGGAAAAATAGTCGGTGCTGCAGGTGTCGGTCTGCTTGGATAAAAGAATCTGCGGATGAAAAATAATGTTTTCATATTCCATGCTTTTATTTTCGTATTGTTCGATCGAGTGTAACTGCCCCGGGATGATGAGTGCAAGCGTTCCGGCGCTGACCTGATATTGTGTGAAGTCCACAGTGATAATACCGTGCCCCTTCTTTATATAGATAAGCTCCATTTCGTCATGCCATGGGAAATTTTTTCCTGATAATTTTCGTATTCCAGTATATTCATAAGATACATACTCCTTTGTAATGATTTTATTGTGCCGAAAACATGCACTTTGCGCTGCAATCTGGAAAATAAAACAATATGATTGAAAAGTGCACAAAAACAAGGTGCTCATTTTGTTATGTTTACACAATTTTAAAGAGGTTAAAACAATACATCATTTATAACATGATAGGATTGTACCACTTTTGTATGGAATATTACAAGAATAAAATGGCGTACCTGAATATAATATTAAGCATAAAACATCGGTTTTACGAAAAAACACGAAAACAACTGCGGCAGAAAATGCGGCGGACAATACAATAAGCTTTCGCCAACAGGCGCAAGGAAAGGAGTAAATCATGAATTTACAGGAAATCGTAACAAAAAGAACAGGAAAAGCAATTTCCCAGTGCAGTAACGAAGAATTATATTTCTCTTTACTTGAAATGACAAAAGGAATGGCAGAGGAGAAAGTCAGCAACGAGGGAAAAAGAAAATTATATTATATTTCAGCAGAATTCCTGATCGGAAAATTATTATCCAACAACCTGATCAATCTTGGAATTTATGAGGATGTAAAAAAATTACTGGCAGACAATGGCAAGAGCCTTGCAGAGATCGAGGAGGTTGAGCCGGAACCATCTTTGGGCAATGGTGGACTTGGACGTCTTGCAGCATGTTTCCTTGACTCTATCGCTACACTTGGTTTGAACGGTGATGGTGTTGGTTTAAATTACCACTACGGATTATTCAAACAGGTATTTGAGAACAATCTCCAGCATGAGACTCCAAACCCATGGATCGAGAAAGAGAGCTGGCTGACAAAGACAGATAGAGCATACACCATTCAGTTCGGTGGATTCAATCTGCAGTCCAGAATGTACGATATTGATGTATTAGGATATAACAACCGTACCACAAAGCTTCATTTATTCGATGTGGAGACCGTAGATGAGAGCCTGGTTGGTGAGGGAATTGATTTCGATAAAGAGGACATCAAAAAGAACCTTACATTATTCTTATATCCGGATGATTCTGATGATAAGGGACGTATCCTCCGTGTTTACCAGCAGTACTTCATGGTAAGCAATGCAGCAAGACTGATCATCGATGAGACACTTGCAAGAGGCGGCGATTTACACAAATTAAATGAGTACGCAGTAGTTCAGATCAACGATACACATCCAAGTATGGTAATTCCTGAACTGATCCGTTTATTAATGGAACGTGGAATCTTAATGGATGAGGCAATTGATATTGTATCCAAAACATGTGCTTACACAAACCATACTATTTTAGCAGAAGCTCTGGAAAAATGGCCGATCCATTTCCTGGAGAAAGCAGTTCCACAGTTAATGCCGATCATTTACGAATTAAACAGCCGTGTTGTGAAAAAATTCGATGATAAATCCGTAGCGATCATCGATGATGAGAGACGTGTCCATATGGCACACATGGATATCCATTACGGCTACAGCATCAACGGTGTTGCATACCTTCACACAGAGATTTTAAAGAACTCTGAACTGAATAACTTCTACAAGATCTATCCTGAGAAGTTCAATAACAAGACAAACGGTATCACTTTCCGCCGCTGGTTATTACACTGTGACCCGGAACTCACTGCATTATTCGAATCCCTGATCGGCGACGGCTTCAAGAAAGATGCAACAGAACTTGAAAAATTAGGTGCATTTGTAAATGATGAAGCAGTATTGCAGAAGATTCTTGATGTTAAGAATGCAAAGAAAGCAGAATTAAAAGATTATCTTGCAAAAACACAGGGTATCGAGTTAAATGAGAACTCTATTTACGATATCCAGATCAAGAGATTACACGAGTATAAGAGACAGCAGATGAAAGCACTCTATGTGATCCACAAATATTTTGAGATCAAAGCAGGCAAAAAACCAGCCCGTCCGATCACTGTTATTTTTGGTGCAAAGGCAGCTCCGGCTTATGTCATTGCAAAAGATATCATTCATCTGATCCTTTGCTTACAGGAACTGATCAGCAAAGATCCGGAGGTTTCTCCATACTTAAAAGTTGTTATGGTAGAAAACTACAATGTAACACTGGCTGAAAAATTAATCCCGGCAGCAGATATCCATGAGCAGATTTCCCTTGCTTCCAAAGAGGCATCCGGAACATCCAACATGAAATTCATGTTAAACGGTGCAGTGGCGATCGGTACTATGGACGGTGCAAACGTTGAGATGCATCAGTTCGTTGGGGACGATAACATTTACATCTTCGGTGAGACATCTGAGCAGGTGATCGAGCACTATGCAAAAGCAGATTATGTTTCCAGAAGCTACTATGACAATGATGAGAACATCAGACGTGCGATCGACTTCATCGTAAGTGACGAGATGATGGCAGTCGGATGCAGAGAAAACTTAGAGCGTCTTTACAATGAATTATTAAACAAAGACTGGTTCATGACATTACCGGATTTCGAGGAATATGTTGCAGCAAAAGAGCGCATCTTTGCAGATTACGAAGACCGTATGGCATGGGCGAAAAAAATGCTCGTAAACATGAGCCAGGCAGGCTTTTTCTCATCTGACAGAACCATTGCACAGTACAATGAAGATATCTGGCATCTGTAAAATTCAGCATCAGAACACTTGCTGTTCTGGTGCGTAAGAAAATGATTCAGGTGTTCGCAGAACATCTGTAAAATTAGGGGAGTATATGATCTATATACAAAGTGGCGTGCGCCGTATGTAAAGTGCGGTGTGCGCCTCTTTTTTGTGTGTTGTAAAATCTGCCAACAACACATATAATGGGAGTAGGCAGTGAAACAGTGCCAGATACTGCGGAAGGAAAAAACTATGCACAGTAACGCTGGCAGGGGAATGAAGGAATCTGTTTTATAAATTGCTTGGAATATTTGGGCGTATGATTTATAATGTGCATAAAGCAATGAGCAGTGTCAGGAGGAAAAAATATCAAATGCAGTGCTTGCACGATGTATTTGATATTTTTGAAGACTGATAGGGCGAATGCCCGTGAGCCCATGAAATCTTTGATTTCATGGGCGTGCACTGTGGACAAAATTAACAGAGGACTTAATTTCATGAATAAAAATAAATTTACATATATCACAGCGCTTACCCTGTTAAGCTTTACACTTATGACAGGCTGTACCAATGAGCGCAAAGAAAACCAGACTGCTTACCGTCAGATTGGAATCAATGCAATGGAAAGCGGCGATTACGCAGGAGCCGTGGATGCGTTTAACAGTGCTCTGGGACAGTGCATTGGGAAAATCACAGAGAACGAATTAGATATCTGCTACTATAAGGCAGCGGCACAGTATGCCGGTGGTGATCCGGCAGGGGCAGTGGACACTTACACAGCAATCATTGATTATGACAAAAAGGCAGCAGACGCTTATTATCTGCGCGGCTGTGTTTATCTGAAACAGGGGGATACCGAGAGCGCTGTTTCGGATTTTGATAAGGCAGTAAAAAATAACAGCAGCGATTACGAACTTTATGTCAACATTTACGAGAACCTTTCTGCTTATGATATGACGGAAAAAGGGGAAGAATACTTAAATAAAGCATTTGATATCAAAGGCAACAGTGCCGGAGATTATGCATGGCGCGGAAGAATTTACTATTATCTTGGACAGTACGACAATGCCAAGACAGAGTTAAAGTCGGCTTTAGATAAGGAGAGCGTCATCGCAAATCTTTACATTGCACAGGTGTATGAGGCACAGGGTGATCCTGAAAACGCAGAGGTTTATTATCAGAATTATGTAAACTCAGGAAACGCAGATTCCCAGGCGATGAATGCACTCGGGGAAATTGAGATGGCAAAAGGAAACTATTCCGGTGCACTCACCTATTTAGAGCAGGGTATTGCTATGGAAAATGTGACAAACAGAAGAGAACTAATGCAGAATCTCATCATTTGTTATGAATATACATCCGATTTTAATTCTGCATGGAACGTGGTACAGGAGTATGTACAGGTTTATCCGGATGATGCGAGTGCGCAGCGTGAATATATTTTCCTGAAAAACCGTATGGAACAGACAGCGCCTGTGGAGAATACAGAGGAAGCCGTGACGGAGGATACGCAGACAGTGGAAGATACACAGACACCGGAAGAGGCGCAGACACCGGCACAATAAAAGAGACCACAGGAAACAATAACGGAGAATAGAATGGCAGAAGCATTTAAAATAGAAGAGATAGAAGAAAAAGTAATTCTTGTAGGCGTGAGTGAGCAGGATGGAGATGACGCAGAGGATTCTGTTGCAGAACTTGCGGAACTGGTGAAAACAGCAGGAGCAACGGTAGTCGGAACCATGATCCAGAAGCGGGAACTCATTCATCCGGGGACTTATATCGGTTCTGGAAAGGTGGCGGAGTTAAAGCTGCTTGTGGAGGAACTGGGCGCAACCGGCATTGTGTGTGATGATGAACTTTCACCGGCGCAGCTCCGTAATCTGGAAGATATGCTGGATACAAAAGTGATGGACCGCACACTGATCATTCTGGATATTTTTGCGGCAAGAGCAACTACCAGCGAGGGAAAGATCCAGGTGGAACTGGCACAGTTAAAGTACCGTCTGAGCAGGCTGACCGGACTTGGACGTTCCATGTCAAGACTTGGAGGCGGAATCGGTACAAGAGGTCCGGGTGAGAAAAAGCTGGAAATTGACAGACGTCTTATCAAAGACCGGATCGCACAGCTGAACCGGGAATTGAAAGAAGTACGGCAGCACCGTGATATCACCCGTGCACAGCGGGAAAAAAATCAGATGCCGGTGGCTGCAATCGTGGGATACACAAATGCAGGAAAATCAACACTTATCAATACACTGACCAATGCCGGAGTTCTGGAGGAGGACAAGCTGTTTGCAACGCTTGATCCTACCACAAGAGTGCTGGAACTGTCGGGACAGCAGCAGATATTGGTGACAGATACCGTCGGATTTATCCGCAAACTGCCGCATCATCTGATCGAGGCATTTAAAAGCACGCTGGAGGAGGCAAAATACGCAGACTATATTTTACATGTGGTAGATGCTTCCAATCCGCAGCATGAGAAGCAGATGCTGATCGTATATGAGACACTGGCAAATCTGGATGTGAAAGACAAGACGGTGATCACGCTGTTCAACAAGCAGGATGCAAGGATGGACAGCGAGCCGCTGCATGATTTTAAAGCAGATCATACGCTGCCGATCTCAGCGAAAAATGGAACCGGGTTAGAGGAATTAAAGAATCTTTTATCCGAGCTCCTGCGTGAAAATAAAATCCTCGTGGAGCGGACAGTGCCGTATGCAAATGCAGGCGTGATTCAGCTTGTCCGCAAATCCGGTGAACTGTTGGAAGAAGAATACCGTGAGGATGGAATCTATATCCGTGCTTACGTGCCAATGGAAATTTATGCAAAATTATAAAAATGACAAATGTAGTTTATCTGGGAAGAAAGGAACAATAAAAATGATATTATTGATTAAAAACGGACATGTCATCAATCCGGCGACAGAGACAGACGAAGTGGCAGACATTCTCGCCGAGGATGGAAAAGTCGTAAAAATGGAAAAAAACATCAAGGCAAAGGCAGACCGTGTGATCGATGCAAAAGGCTGCTATGTTATGCCGGGATTTATTGATATGCATGTGCATTTGAGAGATCCGGGGCAGGAGCAGAAAGAGACGATCGAGACAGGCTGCAATGCGGCGGCACACGGCGGATACACAACCATCCTTGCAATGCCGAACACAAAGCCGGTGGTAGATAATCCGGATGTTGTAAAATACGTGCAAAACAAGGCAAAAACAGTTGGTGTCGTGAATGTTTTACAGGTGGGAGCCATCACAAAAGGACAACAGGGAAAAGAATTAGCAGATATCCGGGGCATGTACGAAGCGGGAATTCCGGCGATCAGTGAAGATGGCAGATCCGTTATGAATTCCGAACTTTACCGGGAGGCGATGGAGATCGCAGCAGAACTTGATATCCCGGTACTTGCCCACTGTGAGGACATTAACCTTGTAAATGGCGGCGTTATGAATGAGGATGCGCATTCCAAAGAGCTTGGTTTAAGAGGAATCACCAATTCGGTAGAAGATATCATTGTGGCAAGAGATATCATGTTAAGTGGGGACACCGGAGCAAAATTACATTTGTGTCACTGTTCAACAAGAGATTCTGTAAAAATGGTACGGTATGCAAAAATGGAGCAAATGAAAGTAACAGCAGAGGTATGCCCGCATCATTTCACACTGACCTCGGATGATATCCATAAAATCGAGCCGTCCATCGATCAGGAGAAAAAACTTGCGATCGATGCAGATGCGGATACAAACTTTAAAATGAATCCGCCGCTTCGTTCCAGAGAAGACGTGCAGGCATTAAAAGAAGGACTGCGTGACAATATTATGGATGTGATTTCCACAGACCATGCACCGCATACATTTGAGGAGAAAAATACATCCATGAAAAAAGCGCCATTTGGGATCGTCGGACTTGAGACAGCCGCATGCCTCACTTACACGGAACTTGTTTTGCAGGGCTACCTTACACCGATGCAGATGGCAGAGAAGATGAGTTATAACCCGGCAAAGATTGTTGGAATTGACAAGGGCGATATCCAGCCGGGCAAAATTGCAGACATCGTGATCTTTGATCCGGAAAAAACATATAAGATTGACAAAACGAAATTTGCAAGTAAAGGACGCAACACACCGTTTGACGGAAGAGAAGTAACCGGAAAAGTGATGGCAACCATCGTGGATGGACGTGTTGTTTACGAGGCAGAAGCATAGGAACACACCATATTAAGAGCTACAGAGGCAAACATTTGAAGTAAGAATGTAAAGTAGTTGAGAGAGTGAAAAAGCGAGGAAGTACAAAGATGGCAGAAAAATTTGAAGAGACAGCGATCATCATCCGTCAGGAAGAAATCGCAGATGATATTTACAGTATGTGGCTGCACACTGACCAGATTGCAGCACATGCGAAAGCAGGACAGTTTGTTTCTGTTTATTGTAATGATGGAAGCAGACTGCTTCCAAGACCGATCAGTATTTGTGAGATTGATAAAAAGGATGGCGCAATCCGTCTGGTGTATCGTGTAGCAGGGAAAGGAACAGCAGAATTTTCCGGCATGCATACAGGCGCACAGCTTCGCATTGTAGGGCCTCTTGGAAATGGATTCCCAAAGAAAGAGAAAAAAGCCTTTTTGATCGGAGGCGGAATAGGAATACCTCCAATGTTACAGCTTGCAAAAGAGTTAAACTGTGAGAAACAGATTGTGTTAGGATTCCGCGATGAGCTGTTTTTGATGGATGAGTTTAAAAAGCAGGGCAAAGTTTACGTGGCAACCGAGGATGGAAGCGCAGGAACTGAGGGAAATGTTTTGGATGCGATCCGTGAAAATGGACTGGACGCAGAGATTATTTATGCCTGCGGACCAATGCCAATGCTTCGTGCCTTAAAAGAATATGCAGAGAAAAATCACATCGAGTGCTGGATCTCCATGGAGGAGCGTATGGCATGCGGTATTGGTGCGTGCCTTGCCTGTGTATGTCAGTCAAAAGAAAAAGACGCACACAGCAACGTGAAGAACAAACGAATCTGTAAAGAAGGACCTGTATTCCGTGCAGAGGAGGTAGAATTCTAATGAACATGAAAGTAGATTTATGTGGAGTAACCTTAAACAATCCTGTCATGACTGCTTCCGGTACATTTGGTTCCGGCGCAGAGTATGCAGAGTTTGTGGATCTGAATAAATTGGGAGCTGTTGTGACAAAAGGTGTTGCAAATGTTCCATGGCCGGGAAATCCGACACCGCGTGTCGCAGAAGTATATGGCGGTATGTTAAATGCAGTAGGACTTCAGAACCCTGGAATTGATCTTTTTGTGGAGCGCGACATTCCTTTTTTAAAACAGTTTGATACAAAAATCATGGTGAATGTATGTGGACATTCCACAGAGGAATATATTGAAGTAGTGGAACGGTTGAGAGACCAGCCGGTAGACCTTTTAGAAATCAACATTTCCTGCCCGAATGTCAAAGAGGGTGGAATTGCATTTGGTCAGGATCCAAAAGCAGTAGAAGCTATCACAAAGGAAATGAAAAAACATGCTGCACAGCCGGTCATCATGAAGCTTTCCCCGAATGTGACAGATATTACAGAGATGGCGAGGGCGGCAGAGGCAGGAGGCGCAGACGGACTGTCGCTGATCAACACCATCACAGGCATGAAAATCGATATCAACCGCCAGAAGTTTGTGCTTGCCAATAAGACAGGCGGCATGTCAGGTCCGGCCATTCACCCGGTCGCTGTCCGCATGGTTTATCAGACTGCCCAGGCAGTCAGACTGCCGATCGTCGGAATGGGTGGGATCATGAATGCAGAGGATGCGATTGAAATGATCCTTGCCGGAGCTACCGCAGTATCTGTAGGTACCGCAAATTTCACGAATCCGCATGTGACAGAGGAGATCGTCGCAGGAATCAGAGATTATATGGAGCGTTATCAGGTTGCCGATATCAAAGATCTGGTTGGCGCAGTGCATGAATAAGAAACAAATGCCAAAGAGAAAATAATGGATTACAGGAAATAAAGATCAGGAGGTAAAGATCATATGGAAACATATAAGCAGGAATTTATCGATTTTATGGTAGAGAGTGATGTTTTAAAATTTGGAGATTTTACGTTGAAAAGTGGACGTAAATCCCCATTTTTCATGAATGCAGGAGCCTATGTGACAGGTTCCCAGTTAAAGAGACTTGGAGAGTACTATGCAAAGGCAATCCATGACAACTATGGAGACGATTTCGACGTGCTTTTCGGACCGGCATATAAGGGAATCCCGCTTGCAGTTGTCACAGCGATCGCATACAGTGAATTATATGGAAAAGAAGTCCGTTACTGCTCAGACAGAAAAGAAGCAAAAGACCACGGAGCTGACAAGGGCGGTTTCCTCGGAAGCAGCTTGAAAGACGGTGACAGAGTTGTCATGATCGAGGACGTGACCACTTCCGGAAAATCCATGGAAGAGACTGTTCCAAAAGTAAGAGGAGCAGCAGACGTTGAGATCGTTGGTCTTATGGTAAGTTTAAACCGTATGGAAGTCGGACAGGGCGGAAAAGTAAGTGCGCTGGATGAGATCAAAGAAAAATACGGTTTTGAAGGAAAAGCAATTGTCACAATGGCAGAGGTGACAGAGTACCTTTACAACAGAGAACACAATGGCAGAGTCGTGATCAACGATGAGATCAAAGCCGCTATTGACAAATACTACGAAGAATATGGATGCAAATAAGAAAGGCAGCGAGCGCTGCCCGTTGATACGGAAAGGTAAGCACCGGGTACTGGCATTCGTGTTTTTTCTGATTTATTTCGCTGTGCTGTTCTATTTCCTCTTTTTTTCCGAGGAGATGGGGCGGACTTATTCAGAGAGAGCGTATCATTACAATCTGATTCCGTTCCATGAAATCATGCGGTTTATCAAATACCGTCATGTACTTGGATGGCAGGCTGTAGCACTCAATATCTGGGGAAATATCATTGCTTTTATGCCCTTTGGTTCATTTTTGCCAATCTATTCAAAAAGATGCAGAAATGTGTGGATGACGGTGCTGTACAGTTTTGAACTGAGTCTGCTTGTGGAACTGCTTCAGCTTGTGTTTAAGGTGGGTAGTTTTGATGTGGATGATCTGTTTTTGAACACGATCGGTGGACTGCTTGGTTATCTGGTGTACAAAGGATTGCTTTATTTGTGGAAAAGATATGAAAAAGCAAGGCATATAGTGAATAAGTAAGAAGCAGATTTTTATGGATCTGCGAATCGTACATGGAAAAGTAAGAAAAAGAATATGAGTGGCAGGGTATCATTATGGCACAGAGAAGACGTAGAAAATACGGATATAAGTTTACAGAGAAGACACAGTCAAAAAAAGGAATTGCAGCTTTTTTTCTGGCTGTGCTTTCGATTGCAATTTTTATTTATGTAATTGTAAATTCATTTCATCATGGCGGAAATGGAAGCATGTACCTTGGAAGTGCGGGAGTGTCCTCCATGCTGGTAGCACTGGTCGCTGTGGTACTGGCAGTGATGAGCCTTCGGGAGGAGGAGTCTTTTAAGCTGTTTCCATATATGTCGACTGTGCTGTCGTTTCTTGCAGCCGGTATGTGGATTGCAATTTATGTAATTGGATTTTTAATCTTATAGTTAATAAGGGAGATCAGGATGGGATACAGAGATATTTATAAGGAGTCAAATGAACAGGCCGAGGAGCGTTTTTCTCTTGTGATGGAGCGCATTGCAGAGATTGCAAAAGAAACGGATGTGCCGGAGACATTTGACGATTATTTTAAAAAGACCGCAGAATTTTTATTACAGTTAAAGAGTGTGTTAGAGAAAGCAGAGGCAGATACATTAATAGATGCTTCTCTTACAGAGTGTGAAAAACGGAATGCAGTTTTTTATGATGATATTAAAGCGGAAAATTATGGAAAAAGTTATGGAAATCCGACTTATGCAGTAGAAAAACTGGGAGAAGAGTACGGACAGATTTTATCTGCACTGTATGCAGAGTGCCGTAAACGTATTACGGATGTCTATGCTGCAAAAAAAATGAACGTGACAATCCCCGCAGAATTATTTGTTG
>OOBS01000391.1_pt1 | contig 17316 bp, 29 predicted proteins | sample 1671381 | NCBI WGS metagenome assembly OOBS01 (sample SAMN06348151, study PRJEB24527) | human gut metagenome | biome: human gut; feature: ankylosing spondylitis patient; material: feces | host: Homo sapiens | place: China | collected 2015-10 | reverse complement strand
AAAACTGTGTTAAACTACTTTTATTGTAGCTTGACACAGTTTAATTTACACTCTCGAAGAAGAAGCAATCCTTGCAAGTGTAATCAGTCTGTTCCATGCTCCTTACGTTTTTGATATTCCATCAATGTCAAGATACAATAGTTAGCGCAGTCAAGAAGAGCATCTTCCAATGGCTCATTAGCGACTTGCGCCTCATTATCCTTCAACGTCTTGATACGATTCACCTTCTCTCGTATCTTTCCGTAGCCGTAGTTGATACCAAGCTCATCATACATTTCGGAAAAAGCATTCCCATAATCGTGATTCTTGCGCTTGTAGGTATCGCTCATCTTGTCGGTGATATCCTTGAAGCGGTCAGCATCGGTATTTTTGCTTTGTTCTCCCATACCAATACTATTAAACGGCAACTCGCTCCGATTAAGATTATCAACGCCGATAGAATCTTTCCATTCATCCATCAGATTTTTTACATATTCGGGATATAAACCATTCTTCTGCAAAATATCTAAATCTACGCATACATTAGTAATGTCGCGAACGCCACAATAAACACAGCCATTTTTAACAGACTTTACATAAAAAGCATCTGTAGGTTCAATCAGTGACATGCAGCATCCTTTCCTTGTATTGACATAATAGCGAAATCCTCCTCTGGTGCGTTCTATACTCTCGCATGGAAGTAAAAACTTCAATCCAACCTTAATATCTTCTTTATTAATCATAAGCTATTTCTTTTTACTATTCAAATAAAATGCTCTAAGAGCCATAACCTCTGATGGGTTGTGATAAAGGATAATACAGAAATCACCATGTTCTTCTGTGTGAACCTTTCGTAAACCACATTCCTTGATAAATCCATCCTCACCAATATAAGGATCAAGGATCTCGCGAACCGCACTAGTATGACTTGGTTGAACAACAATAACGCCACCTGTTTCACGAAGTTCTTCTAGCTTCTCCCACTGAGCTTCGATATTTTCGTCTCCGTAGAATAAATCATAGCCATAAGGCTCTGTGATTTCTCTATCTATTCCCATTCCCAAAGGAATGTCAATTACAATAATCGGTTTCATAAGCTATTTCTCCTTATCTTTAATTTCAACAAAATCACCAATGCCCAAACGAGCCTTTTTTCTTCATATTCTCAACTATTTCTGTTTTGATACAATCTCGATAGCAGACAATAATGTCTTTTCGCTGATACCTTTTCCACTACCAACACCATCTTTCTCTATCTTCTCAATAGAACTCTTTATAGAGCATACTGCATCATCTATGCTATCTGCACTACTCTTTGCATTCTCGATTGATGATTGTAACTCGTCGAAACGCTTGTCTATATAATTCTTCAATCTTTCTTCGTGCTCTATAACGTTTATAGAGCTTGCGATTTTTGCATGCGTCCAGTTTTCTTCTACACATGCATAATAATCGCCTTTTGTATCATCATGAATCTTGGAAGACACAACTCTTAGACACACGAAATCGTCTCCATCCATTACAGCATACACACCCTCTCCTGATGGGTATAGTTCGGCTTTCGCCTTATTATCCCTACTTTCTCCTTGTATGTATGCGACCTTTCCTAAAACGTTAACTCTAATTTCCATATCTCAACTATTTATTATGTAACCTACCAATATGCCACTTTGAGCAAACCTTGCATAAGTAAGGATGCCAACCAAGTGCCTTCAACCTCGGAATCTGATTCAGAAACTCCCAAGCATCATCCTCTGTCTCATAAGCAACCTTTGTCTTCCATGAATGAACCTTCCTGGTCCAATGCTCCGGATCCGGCTTGAACGGCGGAACCTTGTTCGGATTGTGATGTCTTCTCATAGGCACTTGAATGAAACACTGTTCAACGTTCTGTTCACCGCAATCTCCCTCTCGTTACACATGGTCCTCATGCACTCCAGGGCATCATCGCGGACAGCAATCATAATCTCCTGCATCGAAGCGGTGGCCGGAACAATATTCCCATCAGCCTTCTTCTTCGTGATACGGGATATAATCTCCTTGATATATTCCTTGTCTATCATAGAAATCTGTTTTATAACCGTTAATCATCAGGCTGAATGAAGCTCTCAGGCTGCTTGATGTCCTCCTCACCACGCAATTTATTCTTCACGTCATTGATGAGAAGCTCCTGCTTCAGGTCAATCATCTGCGCGCCGTACACCTGATACGTCATTCCGCCCTGTGACCTCTTCTTGAAGAAGCCGTACTTGTCGCTCATATCACGCCCGAACTTCTGAATCGTAGGGATATCCTTCTCCTCGACATCGTTGGCCTTGCAGAACTCGACGAATCTCTCGTACATCTCCTTGGCAAGCATGCACTCCGAAATCTCACCCCTCGCTTCTTGGCTACACCTCATATCATACGCCCTTATCCAGGCATAGATAGGATTGCTTCCAAGAAGGGAGATGAGCAGCTGCCTCCTGCTGCCCTCAGCTGCCGGGAACCTGTACTTCCTGCTCCTCAGCTCCATCGCGCCACGGAATATCCAGTTGAACACTCCGCTCAGCTCCTCACGGATGATCTTGCTCGCAAGCTCCGGGTCCTGCCTTTCCTTTGGGATGGTCACATCGAAGCTCACGTACTGCAAGCGCCTGATGAATCCGAGCGAGGCATCATCAGGGAACGGAAGCTCGTTGAGGTTGAAGATGAGGTAGGGGATTGAGTTTCCCTCCAGGATATCCCTGCCGAGCTTTCTCATCGGGACTGGCTCGCCGCTCACGAGTCTCTTAAACATACCGGTGTTCTTCCTTCCGAACTTCTTCGGGTCGGAATCGGAAGACCAGTTGAAGATGGCGTTCCTGATGGGATACCTTCCCCTCATTCCCTCGTCTCCGTCAGCAGTGAGGTCGGCGTAGTCCATCTTGCTTATCCTGTCCTTGCCGAATATGTTGCAGGCAACGTCGAAGATGACGCTCTTTCCGTTGGCTCCCGTACCTATAAGGAGAAGACATAGCTCAATCTTCGATGATTCCTTCCCCTCATACGGATTGTATGCAGTACCTCTCTGTATGAGACCGAGACCGAGGAACATCTGGAGGATCATCCTCGACGTCCTGTCTGGGAGGACCTCCTTGATGAAGTTCATCCACCTGTCGCACTTCGCCTTCGGATTGTAGTCGTATGGGTGGTAGTATGTGACATGGTACTCGGGAGAGAACGGCATCACGTTCGGATACTTCAGACCGCTGCCGAAGTCAACAACTCCGTTTGCGAATGCAACGATGTCGAAGGTAGGTCTCAGTATGTTGTAGCACTCTATCACCTCCATGAATGACTTGTTCATCACCGTACTGATGCCGAGCATCGGAGCCATGGCCAGGTCGAGGAGCAGAAGCTGGTAAGCCTGTTCCAAAACTATCTTCGGAACAGCTTCGTATATCTTGCCGTTGAACATGTAGTAAGCACCGTTGTAGTACTTCACCGGAGCCTTCTTCGCCAGACGTCTCATTGACCTGATGAAAGTAGACTTCAGCTTGTTGTACTTATCAGAGTTTGCCTTACCCCAGTCCTGGCAACGGAGCGCTTCGAAGCCGTACTCGTCATGCCTCAAAAGGTCTAGCAACTGAGCGTGCAATGTGTCTATAGCAATACCATTTTCCATTTATGTACAATAATAATATTAATTTTCCGTTATTGTGTAGGATAAACCCCGATAAATAGGGGCTTTCTGAAGGATAACACGTGTCAGGTCGTCCTTATAACATGTCGTCTATAAAATATCGACAATACAAAGATACAGATAATATCCTGAATATCCGGTAAAACCCTAGTAAATAAAGGGTATAAATATACATTTTAGGTATACATTAAATGAAGGATAGGTATACATTTATGGTTTGGTCTGCAAAGTAAGAGTTTATGCTATCAAATGTTAATAAATAACGGATGAATGAATATGCATAATTATCCTTTATGGTAGGAAGTAATTAAACTTTACAAAAAGGCTGAAAAATCGGAAGAAAAAATTTTTAGATGAGGTGACTACCGCGCTGGTTTATAGCTGCAAAGGGGGTGTGGGGGTGTTTCTTCTGAAATTATTACATTTTGTGTCGGTTTATATAGTGTAAACTGGCGTGAAACAATATTTTTGCAATTATTCCAAATTGTCGGTTTATATTTATAAAAAATTTATGTAACCCATTAATAACCAACATTTTATAACTTTGTTTGTATTCATTTTCTTGCATAAATATACGTTATTACTATTCCGCGAAACATCAAAACTTATTACAAAATACTTGACCAAAATATATTTACCATATTTATGCATGTATAAATATTTGTGTTTAACTTATTAAATACATTTTAACGAAATTAGTAAAAGGTTATTACATGAGTAGTTAAAAACCTTAACATAAACTGCCAATTTGGCGGGCGTAACTACCTATAAATCAATTAGTTAGCAATTTGTAAAGATTAATGTTTATTAAGTTAAATATTTAACAAATACTGCCACTATAGCTTCGCAAATGCTTGATTATTAGATAGTTACAAGCCTGTCACGTTGACGAAAACGTTAATTTATTTAAACCTTAACAACTACTGACAAACGCTGTAATTATTGCAAACGGCTAACTAACTATAAATCAAGTACTTACAAAAGGTTAAATGCATAAACACTCAATTTTTTACTGGTTGTTTGGTATGCTGTTTGCAATTAGATAGGAACAAGCAATATTGCTTGCGAACTCATTTAAACAAATAATTATGGATAAAGAAATTAAAGGCGCTCAAGGTTATGAGCACGTAAGTACAAAGGTTGCAAGCTATGTAAGCGAGTGCAAAAGTAGTGCTATTTTGGCACAAAGTCTTGATGTGCTTAATAGTTATCGAAAAAAGCTATTAAGCGAGTGCAAAGATAGCGAAGTTGTAAGCGCAAAGAAAGAACTAGAGATTGCACGTGCTAAGTACAACAAGCTAGCTACAAATTATGTACTTTCAGACGAAAGTTACTGCAATTTGCAAACAGAATGTGTTCGTTCTGCTGTTAGCGAGTTTTCACGCAAACACAAACTACCTAATTTTTTTAAGTGGTTTGATGATAACGGCAAAGATACGCAAACTAGTATTATAGATAGTTTGCAGCGTCTTGGCTCTAAATTGTGCTCTTTGCACCAAGCATTTGCAAGTGGTGCAAAGGTAGCAAAGAAAAAGAGCGAAAGCATAACAGACCTACAAAAGCAAATTGCAGAACTGCAAGCCAAACTTGCAGCAGCGCAAAAGTAAGCAACACAAACAAGGTAGCTAGAGAAATCTAGCTATATAGTTTTTCCTACTGGCTATTTGATAGGTAGCCAGTGGGAAATTTTACTCCAGGTTTTTCAACTTGGAGCGGGTCGTCGTGTCCTTATTTTTCCCACACAATTTGGTAAACCTTGTCGTGGTGTGTGGGCTTAACTCAGAGAGAGAATTTATTCTCCCTCAGGGGACTAATTGCCAAAATTCAAGAGAAGTATCTCAGTAAATCGAGAGTGCGAGAGGCACACCGAGATGGGAGAGAGTAACGTGTTACTCAGAGACATCCATCCGAGAGATACGCAAAAATTCCTGGCGTGAGCGTCGAATGAGATGAGACGGCACGACGGCTAGGGGATTTGTATCATCTAGCGAGATGAGAGTTTTAGAAAGAAATCATAATTCATATTCTATCCCGTTGGCTGCGGGTTAAGGGATACGAGATATCCTGAAAAGCTGCGTGTTGGATGGCACGTGGAGTGGTTTCCGTTGCATGGATTTTCCTGCACATCATATTCGCTCATAGTTTTTAAAGTGTGGGCTAGCGAATATAAAACGCACTTTCTGAAATCGGTTGCTTGTCATCCGTGCGAGATTTATCTCCTCAGAAATAAACAAGCTGCTGGCAGAAGCATAAAATCTGTAGGGTGTGAGCCACGTAGTTAAGACGATAAATATAAAACGTGGTGCAAAGATGCACATCCTGGCTAACGGGGCGGGGAGAAATCTCCGCTCTACAATTATCAACCATTTAAATATTTTAGATTATGAACGGAATTAATGTAAATTTGTGGGCTATGCGCTCAGGTTTGGATGATGCAGTTTATCAGTACAACATGGGATGGATTACCCGTGCTGAGTTTGCTAACATTTGCTTCAATGTAAGAGAGCCTTACATGGGAGCGATTAAGAATACCATTCTGTATATTCGTGACAGATGGTTCTAGCCTAATCTCCCTACGCTTGTAGGGAACGAATAACCAAAAATATTAGAATTATGAGTACGCTGAGAATTAAATGCCTCGATATGTGCGAGGTTGAGAGTATCATTTCAGACGCTCAGGAAATTCTGAGCCATGTTGAATTCGGATCATTACAGAATGGTGTGCTTACATTATTCTGTGAGATATGAGCCTAAAAATCTGTAGCCAGTACGATAATTGTCGTGTGTGGCTACGGAACAATTACCAATAAAATATAGATATGAAAGCAAGAAACATCATTTATTCAAGTACGATAATTGTGCTTGGATTTATTCAGAGTGCGCCGGCATTCATTTGCTTGGCAAGTACGATAATTCTCCTGAATGTGCTTGGAATTCTTTACGGAATTCTGCTTGTGTATATTTGGAGCAGTACGAAAAAGGGCAAGTGGTATTTCCGCGAGCTGTGGCGATCTACACTCCGCTTGGAGAATTTCATCCTTCCTGGAGTTTAAGAGATTTGGAAAGTACGATAATTGTGCTTGGAAACATTTAGCTAAATTCTGCTTGGAGAAATCTAGGCAGTACGATAATATATAACCAATCAAACAAGAGAATTATGGATAGAATATTAAAGCAAGATTTGAGCAAGAATGAGATTGTCGACCTCTTGCGTGGAATGGATGCAGAGGAAGTTGAGGGCAATTTCTCTGTACGTCGTGTCCTGATTGATACACAGGCGTGTGACGTATTCGGCGGAGAACCTGAGGATTCTTATCCTCTCATCCCTGGTACGTACATGGCATTGTATTACAAGAGTATTGTCGATGACCCGTATCCGTTTTTCGAGAAAATATGTGGAAACATAATAAATGACGATGACAAATGTCAAATGCTTATGAACGGAGATGGTTGCATTCGTATTTTCATGCTCAACAAGTACGAGTAGCCAAAAATGTGCTCAGGCATTTTCCTGGGCATACTATGTAGAACCATTAAACAATTTGAATTATGTTAGACAGAAAATCACAGAAGAATTTTGAGCGTGCGCTTATGCATGAGATGGAGAAGATCAAGATTGCTGCACGCCAGTGGCACAATAATAACACCAGAGGCTACAGAGATTATCGTAGCAAGAAAACTATCTCCAATAGTTTCTCTGAGATTGCAGTATTGTGCATGAGCTAAATGTGCGTGGCGATTGTCACGCATACAATTATTCACCAAAAATTATAGATTATGATAGATGAAGAATACAAGGAGAACGAAGAGTACATTAACTCTACGATTTTGCCTAAGTTGCAGGAGATTCAGAGAGAAGTATTGAAAAATCAATCAAGACTGAGCCTTGATGTTAGCGTTAGCAATAAAAACGGCGAAGGGTATATAAGTTGTTTTGCCTGTGTCATGAATGACATGGGAGAAATAACGGATACTTGTTTTCCACGTTTCATCTGCGTATGCAGCAAAGAGGAGATTGACGAGCGGCTTAACGAGCTTAAAGAGTTCATCAAGAAGTACATAGCCTGAAAATTGAGCGTGGCGATTGTCACGCTCTCCTACAAACCAAAATGCAGGAATTATGAAAAAAGACATCTTTAGTTTTTTAGGAGTATTGGTGATATCTATGCTCCTTGTAGGTTGTGGAGTGTATGCGCAGAAATTAGAGAGCGACAAATCTCAGTTAAAAGAAGACGTGCGCAGATTAATGAATGACATCGACGACGGAGGAGACACGGATAAATATCTGTGCGGTCCTGATTACGTAGAGAGGTTATGGAAATGGTCACACAACCAGTAGCCAGAACTGGGCAGTACGATAATGTGCTGCCTGCTATTAACCAAAACATATAGAATTATGGAAACAGTAAGAGTAACTGACAGACACGGAATAGAGCGAGAGTGGGATATAGTCACAGAGAGATGTGTAGGGTGCTGCTTTCACGGATTGATGGATGGCAAGATTCATTGCTGTCCTCATAGTATTGCGTGCGGTGACAAGTAGCCAAATCTGCGGGGCACGTCCTGTGTCCTGCATCCATTATTAACCAAATCAAATTCAGAATTATGACAGACGGAGACAGAAAGTTCCTTGCCAGGCTCGTCGCGAGTCACAAGGCAGTTATCAGCGAGGAGTGCAGACGTAAGAACCTCGACAAGAGCGAGTATTTCAGACGCGTAGCACGTGCAGACAAGAAGGCTCAGGAGATTGAGCAGGCGTACATGCGACCTCGCAAGTTCTAGCCAAACATTCTGTGCAGTCTATCTGCACAGAAACCATGTTAAACCATCAAAATTAAAGAATTATGGAGAAAATGACACAGAAAGAGTTGAAGAGACTCGTTAGGGTAGGAGCTGCCAAGGATATAACACACAGTTCAAGCCGTTCAGCCATCCCGGAAGAATATAGTCAGGTAGGCTATTCTTCCGGTGTGTACGGATGCAACGGAATGCTGTTCCGTGGTCACAGCGGAAAGCTGTATGCCATTTGTGCAAGAACTACGGCTATCTGGGTTTTCGGCTAAAATTACGGGTAAGCGTATGGTGCGCTTGCTCGTTTCTATTATCAACCAAAATACAGAAATATGAATATACAGAAAGTATGGGATGCGTTTATCAATGAAAATGATAATCCATCATTCGTAAAGATGGCATATGCCGTAGTAGAGCAGCTTGGCGGTGTTAATGAAGACACAATGCTTAATACGCTCGATAAGATCAGAAATGCCAATGAGGGGTACACTGGATTCTGTTATCCTTATCAGACAAGCAAGTTCTGGAACGAGAACAAGAGTGCTATCATGGAGAATATGCACGAGCTTGCCGATGATTTGGGTGAAGACCTTATCACGATGATTAAGGGCTTCGGGAATTTCAAGGACGACAAATCTGTCACCTATGATGCTATCGGCAAGGCTCTGTATGCTCCTTTTAACGAGGGAGAGAGCAGAAATATCTACGACACATTTGCTAAGTATGCATTGGAAGAGGTTGCGAATCGATTCCAGGACTGGTGGTACGATCAGGACGAAAGTGATTTCGATGATTAGCCAAATAGGTCCTCATCCTGACAGATGGGGACTTCTATTGTTTAACAAGAAAAATTAATTGAATTATGACAAAAAGAAGAGGTAAAACACTGAGCCAACAGTGTTGGCACTACAACTGTGAGGATTTCGTAGATGACGTAATGATAGAACGTTACAACCGCGGAGACAAGAAAGGTATGGTAGATCTTTACAAGGAGCTCAATAAGAAGGCAAGGAAAATTGCCGTCCAGCAGATACTTGATACTAGACATCTTAACGAGTGGTCCGTTATTAGTGATATTATCATGCGTCTCATGTTTGATTAGCCAAACCAATCCTCACTCCAACGGGTGGGGATTTCTATTAACCAAAGATTACAGAATTATGAGTGATTTAGAGAAAATCCTGAATGACGATTTACTGAAGTGTAAAATCGTTGAGTCAGTAGAGAATCCTGTTAGGCGTGTGGACCTCATCAAGTGGACGCACGACAATACATACTCTATTGCAGAGGTACGCAAGGATACCGGTAAGCTAGAGGTCACAGACTTGAAAGCTGCCAGTGGTCTTGACGCATACAAGCATTTCTACAGAAATTATGGCGACATTGCCATATGTGGCTAAAACTCCCCACGATAATGTGGGGAACCATTATGAACCATTAAACAGATGAATTATGGAAAAGAATATTTGGGAATATGTTATGAACAGCAAGGGTGAGGTTATCGAAAAAGTAGCCGATTATATCGGTGTAAAAAGCTTTGCCAAGACAATCGAAGGCCTCTATCGCGAATGCCTGGAGAATTTCGATGACGCAGAAGACATGGAAGAATACATTGCTGATTTGTACGGAAAGAATATCCAGTCTATGGCATGGGATTTTACTCTCGAAGCAAACAGAGAGATGAAGAAATATCTCCATCTTCCTGACCAGCACATGAATGGTAATTTCGCTGATTTGTCTATGGATTATCCTAAGCACGTTACAGGTGTTTGGTGGGCATCAGACTACGATGGTGATGATTACTACGATTTGTATCCTCAGATGGTAGCCCGACTTGATGCCGCAGAGGACAGCGAGCAGGCTGACAAGGATAGAGAGTACCTCGAAGAATGGTATTTTGAAGCGTTCGGAACGTACAACATCAAGTACAATTTCTCGAACGAACTTGAAGAGATTCACTCTATGATGGAGGAAGCTTACGAGGAAGCCTAACAATATCCCCTAGCATGGGGATATTCAATGTTAAACCATTTAAATGATATTAGATATGAGTTACGAATTTGCAAAGAAGGAAATCGGTGATTACAGAATCACCATTTACCAGGATGAGGATGCCGACTGCCCTTGCACTGCATGGGATTTGGTAGGAGTTTACTTCTGGGACTATTCCGACTACGGATACAATAGAGGTCTGTCTCGTGTTTGCAGCAGCGAAGTTGACGCAAAGAATGCAGAGGATGCTTTGAAAGAGCTTGTCTGCAAATATGTGTCACAAAAGAAGATCATCGACTACATCAATAGCGAAAATGTCGATAGCTTCCGTATGCGCTATGACAAGAGCGAGCACATGTGGTATCTTGAGAATCTGTACAAGGGTGAGTGGTACAACCACGAAGAGTTCTGTCCGAGCGACTTGAAGAGATTCGACTATAGAGAGGAGCTTTGTGATATCCTCGAAGAGGACGATTTTACGTATCTTCTGCATGACTGCAAGGATATTGCATTCTACGAGTGGTCTTCTACTGGATACAGCCAGGGAGATTATGTCAGCGGATATGCCTACTGCGACAAGGAGCGCTTCAAGAAGATGGTGGATACGAATACCAAGAACTGGAAGAATCGTGCCATCGAGCTGTTTGAGAGCGAAGTCAAGAATATTGGTATGTGGATGTGGGGTGATGTAAAAGGTTACGTCCTAGAAAAGAAACGCCCGTATACAAAATCGTACGAAGACGGTAAATCTTCTGATTCCTACGAGTGGGAAAAGATTGATTCCTGCTGGGGAGAGTACTACGAGGACTCTGACGAGCTGATTAAAGACGCTCTCGAAGAGAATGGAATCAAACTAAAAGAAACAGCCTAACAAGGGGAGCTTGCATGCTCCTCTTCCATTAACCAATTAAATAGAATTATGGGAAAGATTACAATTTCACAGAAGGGAAGTAGAACTATCTACAGAGTGAACAAAAAAATCGTGTGCTATCGTGACGGGCACAAGTATTGTGTGGGCAAGCCATCATCTGGCAGCACCCATATCGAGTTTGATGCCTTATCCGAGAATATTGCACACGAGAGATGCATTGAGATTTGTGAGCGTAGAATCAATGCGGAGATGAAGTATCAGAATCCTGTCGCATACAACGCCCACAGAGTATTGAACGCATTAGCCTAAAAGATAGCCTCCGGGCTATCACTATTAACCAATTAAACAAAGAGAATTATGACACAAGTTAATTTAGGAACTCGCACGGCAAATTTACGTGCAGCTTATAGCGATTTGAAAGATGGATATACCATTATCGTTGGGAAACTAAAGATGTGGATATACACTTGTAAAAGATGCGGTCCGTCGTATGGCAAGGATTATATAGCCTGCGATCATTATGGTGGGCAGTGGGCAATAGGAGTAAATTTCAAGGATTTTACAGACCAAATGCGTAAATTTGGAGAAGGAAAACTTGCTTACAACAAAGAGTGGTAGCCTAAAAACGGAGGGAGCAATCCCTCTGACATTATTAACCAACAAATTATGAGATTATGAATATAGCGATTTTAGATTATTCGGCATCAGAAGTAAGACTGATTAAGAACTGCCCGGATTCATGGGAAGAAGAGCAGATTGAGGAGTATATCTACGGAGAAGACGGACTCGACCTCAGTGAAAGCAGTACATACTACATGTGCGGTGATGCGGTCAGTATCAAGCAGGAAGAATACAAGCCATAAAAGCGGAGCGTCATGGCTCCGTACTATTAACCAAATTATTAAAGATTATGAAGAGATATTACGTATCAGTCACAGAACATTTGAACAAGGTAGTCAGCGTTGATGCTGAGAGTGAGAATGAAGCCGTACAGAAAGTGCAGGATGCCTATAATAATAGCGATATTATTCTTGACGCTGACAATTTCTCAGGTGAGGTTATCGAGATCGAACCAGATCAGGAGTACTGGAGAGAATCCGAAGAAGATGACAGCGCAGCACTCCAGCACATCGACTAGCCAAACGGGGGAGAGCAATCTCCCTACCAATAACCAAAACATAAGAATTATGAATGAAGACAGAATCCTAGAGATGTTCTTCGAAAAAGCCAGATGGCAGTATGCTATCGAGAAAGGCTTATTCAAGGACATGAACAAAGCAGTAATGTATCAGCTTACAAAGCCAGAGGCTCGTCTGGCTATGTATCAGAGGATCAAGAGCGGCAATTACAAGATAATGCCGCCACATACAGCCAAGATTCCGAAAGACAACGGAGATTTCCGTACGGTCTACGTGAATGAAGCTGTAGACAGGATCCTCCTGAGCATCGCCAACGACCTCTTGTTTGAGCTGATGCCAGAGATGGTGCATCCACGCTGCACGTCGTACCAGAAAGGTATCGGCTGCGGTCGTGTGGTGCAGGAAGTGTCTCGGATAATATACTCGGCAGATGGGAAAATCATCGGATGGAAGGGTGACTTCTCCAAGTACTTTGATTCTGTGCCCATTCGGTTCATCGACTGGGCATTTGACAAGGTAGAGGAGAAGTACGGAAAATCTGCGCTGATAGATGTCATCCGTGACTACTATCACACAGACATCTATTTTGATGAGGACAACAACCTCTGCGAGAAGTATCAGTCCCTCAAGCAGGGATGCTCTGTTGCTGCATGGCTGGCTGACGTCATTCTCTATCATCTTGACGACAAGCTATCTAAGCTTAACGGATATTACGTCCGCTATTCCGACGATACGCTGTTTGTCGGTGAAGACTATGAGAAAGCCATGGATATCATGAAGAGCGAGCTGGAGATGATGCAAATGACTCTCAACCCTAAAAAGGTTGAGTATCTTGACGCTAATCATTGGTTCAAGTTCCTCGGATATTCCATCAAGGGTCACAACATCTCTCTGTCGTCCACACGTATCAAGACCTTCCAGAAGGAGATTGAGAAAAGGACGATAAAGAAGCGTGATACCACGATGACGAAAACCGTCAATGCTGTAAACAGGTATCTCTACAAGGGATACTGCGATTATTCCTGGGCTACTCAGGTTCTACCGGTCATAAACGTGAAAGAGGACATCGACAAGCTCAACACCTTCGTCATGGACTGCATCCGTGCGGTCAAGACTGGTAAGAGAAAGGTCGGTGGTCTCGGATACGTGAAGACTCAGACTGTAGGTTGCATAGACCGAGGTCGTGGCAGGAACGTGAAAGCCAACAGGGGTAAGACAGAGAGCGAAATCAAGGGGTATCTATCAATCGGCTGTGCTCAGAATGCCTTGCGAACGAGCAGGGCAGCGTACAACACATTGGTGAATACTCTGTAGATGAGCATCCTAGCGCAAGGATTTTGCCGGAATGAAGACGCAAGGTTTTAAATATCCCGGTTGCGGAGTGCATGGACCAATCTCTTAGTAAGAGAGGGTCCTACGCTCGTCCTAAACCGGACATTATCAATCTGATATAGCTATGCGCAGCATCTTCTGACCGGCAGACTCTGTAACCGAGCACACGGACGTGGGAGAAGGACGGGCGAAGATTCAGGCGATGCCTCGTATAACATCATCTGAACATCCTGCTATCCAAGTTTGCAACTTGAGACAGCAGGATGTTCGTATGACGAACAAGGCGTAGCTCATCAACGAAGTACAGAAATGTGCCAGTCCGTATGACTTCCACCGGTGGCGCACACCACCACTCCCTGACGGATGGCTGAAGTTTATGCAACAGGTCTCTTAACCAGAGTAGTTGATCCTGGAGTCGTCGTATACTACTTACGACTCCTGGATCATCTATTCTGGCGAATCCTGTGTCAAATCAGAATCATAAAGTATTGTGCCGAGCCATCGGTCATGGAATTACCCTAGCACGAGGGTAGCCTTCAGAGGAGAGTGAATTTATGAGTGCCTGTTGTGCTCGCCGGCTAATGCTGGGAATCCCCAGCTTCATCCGGCGATTAAACAGCCCTCAAATCAAGCTGCTATAGCTACGTGCCACGCTCTCAGATAAAGACAACGTTATTGCCAAACGAGGTACACGAGGAGGTATCGGTTTATTCAACCCGCCTTGTATCAACGCGATATGTCTGGTAATACCAGAAATCTCGCGTATCGGCAAGCGGGTTAAATCATCAGCCTATAGTAAGGCAACAAGCCTATGAGTGTACCTACAAACAACCATGTGAATTGCATCACGACTTATCAAGAGTATGAGGTTTAATACCACGTGAGTGGTATACCTGCTCCTGCCGATCTCTCCGCAGGCGCAGGTATCCAATCCACGGGGTCGAATCAAGAACATATATCCATGCAACATAATACATGAGATAAGTCTAGGTTATTGCGAGCCGAATGGTGCGCAAGGAGAATAGATTGTACAATACGGTATCAATCATCCTGAAGATCCAGGTGGTTACCTGGATCTGTCAGGACTTAGATACAGTATTTATCAAGACCTTATAGTTACGCAACAGATTCTCTGAGCGCACTCCTATTAACCAATACAGTAGAATTATGACATACGACGAGATCATCAATGCAGTTGAGAATGGTGCAAAGTTCACAATCAACTTCCAGAAGAGAACATGTAGAGTGAATGGCAAGGTAGTAATGTCCGAGGAAGATAAGCCGAAAGATACACCTTACATGACACATGCAGTAGTCCTGTTCGCAATAGAGCAGAGATACAAGGCATACAAGCATTCTGTGCCGTCTGAACGCTCTGAATCACATCGCCGCTACTACTTCAAGGCTTTGCCTGAGAAAGAACTCTCCGATGAAGACATGATGTACGGTGAACGACGAGAGGTAGCTAGATGTAAGCTGGAGCTATACATACTGATTCAGCTTCTAAGAGGAAACCTTGCGTGGGAGAACAGATGGGGAACATGGTTCTGGAGGTCTGAAAATGACAGAGACCTGATTATCCTCAGAGACTGGGTTGAGCCAAACAAGGGTGGGGCGTAAGCCTCATCCACTAGAGTTAAATAAATTTTTAGTAACCAATTTAAAATAATTAGAATTATGAAGCAGATTGTAACAATCACTGGTGAGAACTTGAACATCGTAACAAAGAACGTAGAGGCTACAGCAGCTACCAAGAAGACCAAGGCGCAGATGCGTCTCGAAGCTCTTAAGGCAGCAGGCGTTGATACTAGTAAATATTTCCCTCTCGGTGACGACCAGCTTATCAAGATCGAAAATGGCGCAGCAGTTCCTGTAGACATGGACGATGCGACCATCGATGCGGTAGGCAAGCAGATTGTCGAGGGTGGATACGTAAGTAACTGGAAGCTGTTCCGCCGTTGGGTGATGAGCCAGATGTTTCACATGTTGCGAGACATGGAGAAGGACGGCAAGTCATTCAACGAGGTGTTGCAGAAGAAAGGCTACGAGTATCAGTGGCGCATGTTGGAGAACGAGCTGTATGCTCAGATGAAGATGTGTGACCACAAGGACTACGAGAACACCAAGGCGAGAAATCGCTGGTTCAACGGCTGCGTAGCACACGATATGGCTATTGACTATATTAACAAGCTTCGCAGCTACATTGACGACAAGTGCATCTACACTTCCAAGAAAGACAAGGATGGAAACGAGAAGAAGACATATAAGCACACCTGCAAGGGTAATCCTTATATCCGTCTTCAAAACGAAAACATCTTCGTCGCTGACTTGGATAGAAAGGTATACAATCCTCTCCGTGACCTTGCCAACAAGATGGGTGCTGTTCCGACCTACACCTACAAGGAGCTCTACGATACCGTTCGTGAGTTCAATAAGAAGCGCAAGCATCTCGCATGGGACACCAAGCAGGCAGATGCATTCATTCATGCTTACAAGGGTTCTGGTTCCTACTACACGATGAGAAACCTCATCATGTTCCATGGAGCAAGATTCATGAAAAAAGGACGAAAGATGTCAGAGGCCAATTCTCTGAAGGAACTTGAGTCTAAAGCCAAGCTCTACGAAGAAGAGGGTTGGAAGATGCTCGGTGTACTAAAGCAGCTTATCAAGGACAATAATATCAGCGTCCAGGGCAAGATTCTTGAATGGAAGAAAGCCAAGAGCGAGAACAAGTAATCATCAGTAAGACGTAAGGTTCGCCGCCTGAAGAATGGTGGCCCGGCAAGCAATTCACAAGAGCTTCTTCAACGAAGGATCTCCTCCAGTCACTACTGGAGGTAATCCTTCGAGCTAAAGCTCTCTAGATCGAACTTATAGAGTAAGGCGCCAGCCGGGGACCATTCTAGCCAAAAGTCGGTTACTGATTCGGTAACCGATTCAATGTTTAACCAAAAAAAATAAAGAATTATGAAGGAAATAAAGAAGATAATCTATGTAGACAAGCTTACTCCAGCACCCCTTGACAACAAGAATGTCATGCTGGACTGGTGGGAAGAGAATATGTTCGACGACGGAAGCTACGCATTCTCAGGTAATACGTATCTAGGATTCATTGCCGGTGTTCCGGTAATGGCCACCGTCAAGAACAATGTTGTCGAGCTGAAATGCATCCCGCAGCCCTACAGAAGCACGGACAAGCTTGATGATTTCGGAAATGCAGTCATAAAAAACTTGACTGAAGACGAATGTCACCTAACGACCTACATGGTTCCGGCGTACAAGCAGTACATAGATGACGAGCGTGAGGGAGACGCAAAACTACTAATATCGTTCTCCATCTACGAAGATGAAGCTACGATTTCATTCCACTGGAATGTACCGAAAAATTAGCCAAAAGGTCAGTCGTTAGCAGCGGCTGACTACTCATATCATAACTAAATTTTGTTTAAATGGTTCAAAGCCGGTCTGTCGTGAGACACGCCGGTTTTTGTTCGCAAAGTTTAACCAATCAAATTAGAATTATGAGTAGAAATTACTGGACATTAGGT
>OOBS01000375.1_pt1 | contig 17783 bp, 14 predicted proteins | sample 1671381 | NCBI WGS metagenome assembly OOBS01 (sample SAMN06348151, study PRJEB24527) | human gut metagenome | biome: human gut; feature: ankylosing spondylitis patient; material: feces | host: Homo sapiens | place: China | collected 2015-10 | reverse complement strand
CCACCTCTCCAAGACTTCTTTTTTCAAAAGTACTTTCTGTTGAAAGCGCTGCAAAGGTACGACTTTATTTTAAATAAGCAAATAGTTTACCAGTTTTTTTGCTATAAAATTTTCAAATCGTATTTTTGCATACGAATAATAAACGAAAGAAATAAATCATGATATACCCTCAGAATTTCGAACAGAAAATAGGTTTCGATTCCATCCGTCATTTACTAAAAGAGAAATGTCTCAGCACATTAGGTCAAGAAAGAGTAGATGAAATGAACTTCTCAGAATCCTTTAAGGATATTAATGAATGGCTGGAACAGGTGATGGAATTCATGCGCATCATACAAGAGGAAGACAGTTTTCCCGACCAATATTTTTTTGATGTACGACCATCACTAAAACGTATCCGCGTAGAAGGTATGTATTTGGATGAGCAAGAACTGTTTGATTTACGCCGTTCTTTAGAAACAATTCGTGATATCATCCATTTTCTGACACTGACCCCGAATGACGAAGAACAAGAAAACTCCCCCTACCCTGCCCTACAAAAACTGGCAGGAGATATTATCGTGTTTCCTCAACTCATTACGCGTATAAACAACATCTTAGACAAATTCGGAAAAATCAAAGACAACGCTTCTTCCGAATTATTACGCATCCGCAGAGAGTTGGCCTCGACAGCCGGAAGCATATCACGCAGTTTGAATGCAATTCTACGCAACGCTCAAGCAGAAGGTTATGTTGATAAAGATGTAACTCCTACCATGCGTGACGGAAGACTCGTCATCCCTGTCGCACCGGGATTAAAACGGAAAATCAAGGGAATTGTACACGATGAATCATCCACCGGCAAAACAGTTTTCATAGAACCGGCCGAAGTAGTGGAAGCAAACAATAGAATACGGGAATTGGAAGGAGAAGAACGCCGGGAAATCATCCGTATCCTGACAGATTTCTCTATCATAATCCGCCCACAGGTCCCCGCCATCCTCCAGTCATACGAATTTTTGGCAGAAATTGATTTCATCCGTGCCAAAGCCCATTTTTCCATTCAGACGAACGCCACCAAACCATCATTGGAAGACAAACAGATTTTGGACTGGACCATGGCCATACACCCACTATTGCAACTCTCGCTGGCCAAGCATAATAAAAAGGTTGTTCCTCTAGATATAGAACTAACTAAAAATCAACGCATTCTAATTATATCCGGACCGAATGCCGGAGGTAAATCCGTTTGTCTGAAGACTGTGGGATTACTACAATATATGTTACAATGTGGTATGCCGGTTCCGATGCATGAACGTAGCCATGCCGGATTATTCGGCAGTATCTTTATAGACATAGGTGACGAACAAAGTATCGAAGACGATCTGAGTACCTACTCCTCACACCTTACCAACATGAAAACAATGATGAAAAGCTGTAACGAACGCAGCCTTATCCTCATTGATGAATTCGGCGGAGGTACAGAACCACAAATTGGAGGAGCCATAGCTGAAGCTGTGTTGAAACGTTTCAATGAAAAGGGCACATTCGGCGTTATCACCACTCATTATCAAAATTTGAAACATTTTGCCGAAGATCACGAAGGAGTGGTTAATGGTGCCATGTTATATGACAGGCATTTAATGCAAGCTTTATTCCAATTACAAATAGGAAATCCGGGAAGTTCATTTGCAGTAGAAATAGCTAGGAAAATAGGTTTACCGGAAGAAGTAATAGCCGACGCATCCGAAATTGTAGGGAGTGAATATATCAATGCTGATAAATATCTACAAGATATCGTACGTGACAAACGTTATTGGGAAACCAAGCGTCAGAACATCCGCAAACGAGAAAAACAGATGGAAGAAACCATCGCCAAATACGAAGAAGAACTACAGGAACTGGAGAAAAGTCGTAAAGAGATTTTGCGAAAGGCCAAAGAAGATGCGGAAAAATTGATACAGGAATCAAATGCCCGAATTGAAAATACCATCCGTATCATCAAGGAAGCACAAGCCGACAAAGAACGTACACAATCGGCACGTCAGGAACTGACTGATTTTAAAAATCAGATAGAAGATATCGAGAAAAAGAACAAGGAAGATGAAATCATCCGGAAAATGGAAAAACTCCGTGAAAAACAAGAGCGGAAAAAAAACAAAAAGGATAAAGCCAAGACGGAATCTTCCCAACTGTCAATGCCCAAAGAACAGCCTATCACTGTAGGTAGCACTGTAAAGATCAAAGGTCAATCCAGTGTCGGAGAAGTACTAGGAATTAATGGCAAAAATGCAATAGTTATGTTCGGAATGATAAAAACCAATGTAAAACTGGATAAGCTGGAACGTAGCACACCAATACAGCCCACCCAGAAAACAATGGTAAAAAGTACCTTCGTCAGCAGTGAAACACAAGATCGGGTATATGAAAAGAAACTAAATTTCAAACAAGATATTGATGTACGCGGTATGCGTGGCGATGAAGCGATACAGGCAGTAACTTATTTTATCGATGATGCCATACTATTGGGAATAGACCGTGTACGTATCCTTCACGGAACAGGTACAGGCATACTGCGCACCCTGATTCGCAGCTATTTGGGAAGTGTTCCAGGAGTAGCACACTATCAAGACGAACACGTACAATTTGGTGGGGCAGGTATTACTGTAGTAGACTTAAAATAATATTTTAATAGAATAAGAGGCTGTTTTTAATTAATTTTCTCTATATTCGCACTAAAATTAGAGAAAATTAAAAGCAAAGGTGGCAGCGGGAACTTCTCATACAACTATAAGTATTAAGCTTAATGAGCAAGGGTTTCATGATATTTTCAATCAATATACAGAAAACCAAGAAACTTCAGCAGATATTGTACAAGATTCATTTGCCAAACTATGGCAAATAAGAGAAGATTTTTTTTATCTGCATCAGGTAAAAGCATTTTTATATACAGCTGTACGCAATAAAGCACTCAATGAACTGGAGCATTCAAAAGTAGTATATGAATACGCTCAAAATGTCATCGAAAAGAAAAAGGATTCCTTTTTTCACGATGCAATCGTTGAAGAGGAAACTTATCGTATCGTTTCTGAAGCCATAAATAAATTACCTGACCAAATGAAAGCCATTATGCAACTATCTCTGGAAGGGAAAAAAAACGCAGAAATAGCAGACAGACTAAACATATCTACAGAAACAGTCCATACATTAAAGAAAATAGCCTACAAGAAACTCAGAGAGAATTTGAAAGACTACTATTACTTTCTCTTGTTCTTTATATAAAAAGACATTAATTTGTTTTTTTTCAAAAAAAGTCGTTTTATTATTCACCCAAATTTCAAACAGACCTGTTTTATTATAAAAGAGATAAAAAACAGGTCAAAATATGATAAAACAAGATTTCTATATAGCCAACCTCATAGCAAGGTATCTGTCGGAAGAAATAACCCCGGAAGAAACAATAAAACTAACTGCTTGGAGAGAAGAATCTACAGCGCACGAGATTTTATTCAAGAAAATTTGTGATGAAGAAAACCAAAAGCAACATTTCCGGAAAAATACGGCATTCAATCCTTCATCGGATGGAAAGAAGTGGAAAAGCGAATCAAAAGAAATAATAACAGAAGCAGATATATCAAAATAGTAAGTTATGCCGCAATCATTCTGTTACCTGTCCTTTTTGTAAGTATTTCCATGAAATTCACCTCGCCCGTTTCTCTTTCGGACAAACAGTTCATCGCACAATCCATTCTACCTGGGGAATCCCAAGCTATTCTGACATTGGAGGACGGCCAGACAATCCATATAAATAAAGAAACAGAGAGTCTGCTTGAGAAAATAGACGGAGCCCGAGTCCACATGGACTCTACAATGCTGAATTACCAAGTAACATCAAAAACAGCCCCAAAAAACAAGCCTGTATATAATAAAGTGGAAACTCCACGAGGTGGAGAATATGCTCTATTGTTAAGTGATGGAACAAAAGTGCATCTGAACGCAATGACCAGTCTCCGCTTTCCTGTGACATTTGATAACGGTCCACGCAAAGTGGAACTGGAAGGCGAGGCCTATTTTGAAGTCTGCAAAACAGGGCAACCATTTATAGTATGCACTCAAGGCATGCAAGTAGAAGTGCTGGGAACCACATTCAACATCTCTGCTTATCCACAGGAAGAGTATCAGACAACTTTGGTAAACGGTTCTGTCAAAGTAAATACAGAAACTGGAGAAAGCTGTATTTTAAAGCCTTCCCAGCAAGCTACCATCAGCCTCGGAAACAGCAGCATACAGATACGCATGGTAGATGCCGGATTTTATACCTCATGGATAAAAGGAAAAATTCATTTCAAAGACCAGCGATTGGAAGATATCATGAAAATACTATCACGCTGGTATAACATGGAAGTAATTTTTGCCAATGAGAAAATAAAAGACCTACGCTTCGGATGCAATGTAGATCGGTATTCGGAAATCACTCCATTTGTACGTTTGTTGGAAGAGACTCAAAAAGTACACGTAAAAGTCAATAACAAAACAATCACATTCTATAACTAATAAAAATGATGTATTATGGACAAAAAACACAACTACACCAATCACGGTAAAAGTAGTAAACGTTTGTGGATTACGTTCCTATTTTTCTGTATCATTACCACAGGTTTTATGCAGGCTGCCAACAAAGTGTTTGCACAAGCCACTGTCACAGCCTCATTCAAGAATGCCACGTTGAGTGAAATTCTTTGGGAAATCCAAAGACAAACCGACTTTACTTTTGTATACAGCACCAATGATGTAAAACAAATAAAAGTCCAAAACCTAAATGTAAATAACGAAAAAATAGCCAATGTGCTTGATAAATGTCTTATGAATAGCGGTTTGACCTATTCAGTTCACAACGGCGTTATTGCTATCAAGCAAATTGAAGAAAAAGAGTCTGCTGTTCCTCAACAGAAAACAACATTAACCGGTACAGTACTGGATGAGACGGGAGAACCTATTATTGGAGCGAATATCTTAGTCAAAGGTACTACGAATGGAACTACTACAGATTTGGACGGGCACTTCTCATTAGATGTAGACCGTATACCTGCCACTTTGATTATCTCCTATATAGGTTATGACAAGCAGGAAATAAAAGCCACTGCCGGAAAGATACTGAAAGTAGTCATGGCTCCTGATAATAATGTTATGGAAGAAGTGGTTGTTACCGGTTATGGTACTTTCAAGAAATCGGCATACGCAGGTTCTGCTTCTACTGTGAAGACAGGAGAATTAAAAGATTTACCCGTAGTTTCATTCTCCAGTTTGCTAGAAGGTAATGCTCCCGGAGTACAAGTCACTTCCAGTTCAGGTCAGCCTGGTGCCTCCACTTCTATCCGTATTCGTGGTATGGGTTCTTTCAATGCAAGCAATTCTCCACTATACGTAATCGATGGTGTTCCCGTCCAATCCGGTTCTGTTGCTGCTACCAGCTCCGACTCCGGATTTGACATAATGTCTACATTAAACAACTCGGATATTGAAAATATTACAGTAATAAAAGATGCTGCAGCAGCCTCCCTTTATGGTTCACGTGCTGCAAATGGAGTTATTTTAATCTCCACCAAGAAAGGAAAAAGCGGAAAAGCACAAATTTCATTAAAAGCAGACTGGGGTAGCAATGATTTCGCAATGGATTATCGCCCAGTTATGGGGGGAGAAGAACGACGTGAATATATTTACAATGGATTGATATTATATCAACAACGTAAACTAGCTGATAAAAATCCTAATATATCAGAGGAAGAGCTAATGTCACAAAGTAAAACTTATGCAGATGGGCAAATCGATAAATATGCTCCAATTCCATGGTGTGGTTTCACAGACTGGAATAAAGAGCTTTTCCAAAAGGGACATCATTCTACCTATGAAGCATCACTAGCCGGTGGCAGCGATAAATTTAAATATTACTCTTCTTTATCATATATGAAGCAGAACGGTATTGTACAAGGTTCCGGTTTGGAACGTGTAACAGGGCGTTTGAACGCAGATTTCAGTGCAACAGACAAATTGACTGTAGGCGCCAAGATACTTTTCTCAAATGTAAATCAGAGTGTTTATGACGAAGGATTCACTTATACATCTCCTTTCTATTCCTCACGTAATTGGGCTACTCCTTCAGATCCGGTCTACAATGAAGATGGCAGTTGGAATCGTAAATTTATTCGTAAAGCCAATGACCGCAACCCCAAATTATCAGCTGAATACGATTATAAACATGAAAAAATGCTACGCGCATTCAATACGCTTTATGCCGAATACGAAATCATAAAAAATCTGAAATTCAAAACAACATTCAGTTATGATTACACTACTGTAAAAGGTGAGAAATGGTATGACCCACGTACTTCCAACGGTGAAGATGAAAATGGAGAAGTAGTAAAACGCATAAGAGAATATAAAAAAATGGTATGGAGTAACACCTTAAGCTATTTAACTACTTTCAACAACATTCATCATTTGGACTTTCTTGCCGGATATGAAATTGATGATACCTACAATGACTATTTATCAGGGGAAGCTTACAATTTTACAACTCCCGACAAACATGCCATTAGTAATGGAATGAAAACAGTATCTGTAGGGGGAAGTGATTCAAGGTACAGACTGGTATCCTATTTAAGCCGTTTGAATTACGATTACAAAAATAAATATTATCTAGGAGCTAGTTTTCGTGTTGATGGCAGTTCACGTTTGCACCGTGACAATCGTTGGGGAACATTTTGGTCTGTATCCGGAGCATGGCGTACTATTGAAGAAGAATTTATGCAACCTGTAAAAGATTGGTTAACAGACTTGCGTATAAGAGCATCATACGGTGTAAACGGTACTCTTCCTTCTGATTATTTCGGCTATATGGGATTAAGCTCCATTAGTGGTGGTTACTTGGAGCAACCCGGTATTCAAATGTCCCAAATTGCAAATCCTAATCTGAAATGGGAAACCAATTATAATATGAATATTGGCTTGGATTTTGGTTTTTGGGATCGTCTGAACTTCACGATTGAATATTATACCCGTACAACTAAAAACTTATTAATGGACTGTCCTGTATCCATGACAACAGGATTTAGTAGTTATTTAATGAATATAGGTGAAGTGAAAAATAAAGGTATTGAATTAACTATTAATTCCACTAATATTAAAATAAAAGACTTTAATTGGAATACAACTTTCAATTTAGGTCATAACTCCAATAAAGTTGTAAAATTAGATGGCGAACAGACACAAATTGTCAGTGGAACCCAAATACACAAAGTAGGAAGTTCTTATCGTACATTCTATGTACAAGAATTTGCGGGCATCAATCCTGAAACAGGAAATCCTCTATTCTATACCAATGAATTGGATGAGAACGGAAATTATATAAAAGAAATTACCGAGAACTCTAAAAATGCACAATTCATTCCTTATAAACATGCAGAACCAACTGTTAACGGAGGTATCTCTAATTCATTGCGTTATAAATGGCTTGATTTAAATTTCTTATTCTCCTATCAATTCGGAGGATATTCTTATGATACTTGGGCACAAAAGACAGAACATGGCGGTTACGATTCCTATGCAAACATTCCGACTTATTATCGTGATAGCTGGAAAAAGCCAGGTGATCAAACCAATATAGAAGTATATATGCCGGGTAAATCATCTTCTGTATCAATGCATAAAATAACAAGTAGCCGCCGTATCCACAGTACTGATTATTTCCGCTTAAAAAATATCACATTCGGCATTACGTTACCTAAAGAATGGACAAATAAAATCAATATAGGAAATGTTCGTTTTTATGCATCAGCAAGCAATTTATGGACATGGGCGGCCTATGACAATTATGATCCTGAAGCTGTTAGTGCCGGTAGTGCAACTCAAACCACACCGCCTTTAAAAACCGTTACTTTTGGTCTCAACATCAATTTTTAACCACTAAAAAACAACAATATGAGAACATTACATAATTTTTTATCAATAGTCTTATCCATCGGATTGTTTACTTCATGTGGAAACGATTGGTTGGATTTAGAACCGTCCACACAAATTCCAACAGAAACGAGTATCAAATCTCTCTCCGACATTGATTATTCACTAAACGCCATTTATGCGACAATGCGTAATGCCTATGCGTATTCCGGGCGTTTAATCTACTACGGAGATGTAACAGGAGATGACATGCAAGCTGTACAATCAACTTGTAGAACAGCTCACTATTACCAAATGGATTGGTTACCTGCAAATGGACCAAGTACACACTGGTCATATCTTTATTCCATCATTCAAAACTGTAATGTAATTTTAGACGGCATTGACAATATCGAAATTCTTCCAAACGATGAAGATGAGCATATCTTCCGCAATGATTTGGAAGGACAAGCATTAGCAATACGTGGTCTGGCCCTTTTTGACCTTACGCGCTTCTTCGGATATACTTATTTAAAAGATAACGGAGCCTCTTTAGGAGTACCTATCATCACTTCAGCATCAGCCACTGCCGACAGTAAGCCTTCACGTAACACTGTAGCTGAATGTTATGATCAAATAATCAAAGACTTAAAGAATGCGGATAGTTTAATGATACCCACATATTCATGGTCAGGTACTAGTTTGAATCAAAAAGATTTATCCTTAAATAAGAAAGGTAAAATCAGTAAATGGGCCACATTAACTTTGTTAAGTCGGGCATATCTGTATATGGGGAAGAACAGTGAAGCTTTACAAGCTGCAGAAGAAGCAATAAAAGGATCGGAAGCCAATAAATACCAATTATGGAATACCGAAGAATATCCCACTGTATGGGGTACGGAAGCCTCCGAAGCAAATCCGGGAGAAATTCTCTTCGAAATAGTCAATACTACTACCGAAAGCCCCGGCAATGAAAGTATGGGATATCTAACTTCTCCAAAAGGATATCAAGATATGTGCATTACAGTCAGTTTTTATCACCATCTGTTAGAAACGCCTAATGATGTACGCATTAAGTTATTAGTTAATCAAGACAAAAAAGTAATGTATTTGAATAAGTATCAACCACAACCTGGAGAAAATATTATGGATGCCAATATTCCTATAGTACGTCTTTCCGAAACTTACTTAAATGCAGCCGAAGCAGCCGTGAAAAACGGAGATGCAACAAAAGCTGCAAAATACCTGAAAGCCATTGCACTCCGAGGAAATCCGGACTATACGATGCCCGCAAAGGTTACCCTTGATGATGTTCTAGAAGAACGCAGGAAAGAACTCATTGGTGAAGGGCACCGCATGTTTGACTTATTAATAACTTACGAGTAACTCGTATTAACGAAACAGACGATATGATGAAAGAGGTAGTGCATTTCGCTGACGAAAAAACATCTATGGATTTCGACAGAAACTATTATCGTACAATATTACCTATTCCTCAAAAAGAAATTAATGCTAATTCTAATATTGTACAAACACCAGAATATCTGAAATAATAATCAACACAAATTGATAAACTCTAACTGAATTATAAATCAAATCGATGACAAGCAAGACTAATTTTATCAACCACTTTCTTCTTGCATTTACCCTCGCCTTCATCAGTTCCGGCCTTAGTGCCGGAACTCTTGATTTCAAAGACAAGAAGAAAGACAAAGAGAAAAAAGAAGAATTAACAGCCGACGGTCCATACGTATTGTATCAGCCTGACGGCCAAATCAGAGTAATCAATGTAGATAAGAAAGGGAATATCATTGATACCACTTATACCACATTACCTCAAAACTTTACCCTGCATGTGACAGACCACAAAGGCAGGTTTCCATTTGATGTAAAACTACACCCGGTAAAACGTCCCGGATGGAATTATCCCCAGGCAGACAAAGTTTTTGTCATGTCCGACCCTCATGGAAGGCTGGACTGTGTAATCAGCCTGTTACAAGGCAATCATATCATTGATAAAGACTACAAATGGAGCTTCGGGAAAAACCATCTGATGATTATCGGTGATATTTTTGACAGAGGAAAAGATGTACCGCAAATCTTCTGGCTATTCTACAAACTGGAAGAGGAAGCAGCCAAAGCCGGAGGACACGTATCGTTCATACTGGGAAATCATGAACCGATGGTGCTGGCCAATGACCTCCGATACACCAAAGAAAAATATAAAATATTAGCAGAAAAACTAAAGATGGAGTACCCCCGGCTATTCGGTCCCGATACCGAACTGGGCAGATGGTTGGGAACCCGTAACACCATGCAAATGATAGGTAACGACCTATATGTACATGCCGGACTGGGCAAAGACTTCTATGACAAGAACTTGAGCATTCCCACTGTCAATGAAGAAATGAGTAAAGGACTATTTATGACGAAAAAAGAACGCAAAGCGCTTTCTCCACTCACAGCCTTCCTGTATGGAAACAGCGGTCCCATCTGGTATCGCGGACTAGTACGCACCGATGGCAAATACAATCCGCTGGCAAAAGACTCCCTAGAAATGATTATGGACCGTTATAAGGCAAAACACATTATTGTGGGACATACCATTTTCAAAGATATTTCCACTTTCTATAACGGCAAGGTTATCGGAGTAAATGTGGACAATAAAGAAAACCGGAAAAAAAAGCGCGGACGTGCCATGCTGATTGAAAATAATCAGTATTTTGTCGTCGGTGACAAAGGTATACAAAGACAATTAGAATAAAGACAATACACCAAATCCTACCGGTGGTTTTCCAAACTCTCCTGACAACTTTCCTATTTGTCAAGAGAGTTTTTCTTTTCCTTTTTTGCTACTTTCCCCCTTTTATTTTATACCTTTGTTCCTCATAATAACTAACCTTATAAAACGAAATGAAATCTATCCGAGAACTATACCGCATCGGCACCGGTCCGTCCAGCAGTCATACTATGGGACCGCGCAAGGCTGCTGAAATCTTCTTAGGAAAACATCCCGAAGCCAAAGCTTTTCAAGTTACTCTTTATGGAAGCCTCGCCGCTACCGGTAAAGGACACATGACCGATGTAGCCATTTTAGATACATTGCAACCGCATGCGCCTACAGAAATTATCTGGAAAGCCCATGTCTTCTATCCGTTTCATCCCAATGGAATGACTTTCAAATCTTTGAATGAAAAAGGAAAGGTGACAGATGAATGGACTGTTTTCAGTGTAGGCGGAGGTGCTCTAGCCGAAGAAGGACACGACAAAGGCTCAACTCCGGAAATCTATGATATGAACCGTATGAGTGAAATCCTCTACTGGTGTGAACGTACCGGGCGCAATTACTGGGAATACGTCCAGCAATGTGAAGACGAAGACATTTGGGACTATCTGGCAGAAGTATGGAAAACCATGAGAGAAGCCATTGAGCGTGGTTTGGATCAAGAAGGCGTATTACCCGGGCCACTCAATCTGCGCAGAAAAGCCTCCACTTACTATATTAAGGCAAAAGGTTATAAGGACAATCTGCGTTCCCGCGGGTTAGTATTCTCATACGCTCTGGCAGTCAGTGAAGAAAACGCCTCAGGTGGCAAAATCGTCACAGCCCCTACTTGCGGATCATGCGGAGTGGTTCCGGCTGTACTTTATCACTTGCAAAAAAGCCGTGACTTCAGCGATATGCGGATTTTAAGAGCACTGGCTACTGCCGGATTGATAGGAAATATAGTAAAACACAACGCCTCCATTTCCGGAGCCGAAGCCGGTTGCCAGGCAGAAGTAGGAGTGGCCTGTTCAATGGCATCCGCCGCTGCCAGCCAATTATTCGGAGGTAGCCCGGCCCAGATAGAGTATGCAGCCGAAATGGGCTTGGAGCATCACTTGGGAATGACTTGCGATCCGGTATGCGGATTGGTACAAATCCCTTGTATCGAAAGAAATGCCTATGCAGCGGCCCGAGCTCTTGATGCCAATATCTATTCTGCCTTTACAGACGGTAATCACCGTGTATCCTTTGACAAAGTGGTGGAAGTAATGAAACAGACCGGTCATGACCTTCCTTCCTTATATAAGGAAACCAGCGAAGGCGGTCTGGCAAAGGATTACGAGCCGATGGATTAATAACAGGGCAAAGACCGAGAACTGTATTTATAATACATAAGAGGGTGAATCAAAATTGGTTGCGACTATCTTTTTCAACGCTGATAATAAAAAGATAGTTCAATTTATTTCTGATACACCCTCTTATGGCATCATTACTATAAGGAGAGATAGTTCCCCTATTACAGAAAAAATCTTTTTTAATCGCTCAACTTCAAGAATCCTCCAAACTGATCGAAGTCTACTTCCAATCCATTTTCCAATGTCAGTTCATATCCCTTGCGGTTACGTTCTATCTTCACCGTTTTATGCCCGTTATAATTAGCTTTCATATACTTGGAAATAGCCTGAGGGATAAAAGTAGAAGGAACCGACTTGTTCTTGCAATCTATCTCAAGCCACTCTCCCTTTGAATTGAACTCCAATTCAATGCCATCGGCCAATTTTACATCATAGGAAGTGGTCTGAAACAAGTCCTTTTCAATCTTGATATACGCAACTTTAGTCTGGGAGAAATGTTTGCCGATCATTTCACGTGCGGCAACAGGAAGCTTATTCACATCGCGGGTCACAACATCGCCTGCCATGGCGAACTGAAGAGAGCATACCAGCATAGCCATTAAAAATAAAATCTTTCTCATAATCTAATTTATTCTTTAGTTAGTTAATGCCATACCAACAACTAACCGCCTAAAAAGATTATGACGCGAAAAATTATTCCTGTATTTTAGATTTAATTAAGGCTGTCTCCCAACATGGGAGGAAGCTCCTCCATATCCTCATTTTTAGATATGCTCATTTTTCCTTCAGGAGTAATAGTGATGGAGAAAGGAATATACAAATCTGTCTGAGGATAACTCACACTGGCAGCCAATATGATATTTTTTCCCTCACGGGTCTTCTCTTCATCAAATACCACGCCCTCCAATATAAAATGACGGAGATGATCAGCACTTACGAATCCAGAGAAACTTTGCTTGGTAAAAGTTTTGGCAAAGACCCGGCTCCCATTTTCACGGGAAATTCTAACGATGATACGATTGTCGGCAAAAATTCCCAAGTCACTTTTGACTGAAGGCAGAGAATCACTGGGAGCACGCTCTATAAACAAATTATATTTTTTTCCGCCACTGACAATATGCTGGTCAATACGTGAAACCTGCATACGCTGCAAACCTGTCACATGATCCACACTGTCTATTTGGAACATCAATTGTTCTGCATCAACGGAAGCCTCTTTCTTACCTCCGCAAGCGGTCATTACAACCAGCAAAACGACAAATAAAAAATATATCTGTTTCATCTAAATCTCGATTTCTAGGTGACAAAGTAACAAAAAGTAACGGACACTCACAAGAAAACCTCCATAAAAAGCGAAAACCGGGCAATATCACATTGGCCGGCCTTCAGAGAAAACTAAAAACTAAACTAAATTATTTATTAAGTTAGACTAAACCCAAAAGAAAAGGTTTAATCTCACTTAGAAAAAAATATTCTTTCTTTGAAAGGCATTCCTGCTACAACGCCTTCCAAAAATCCATAAAATTCTTATAAAGCCCATAGCAGACCAACTGATCTTCCTCCTCCAACTCATAATTTTCCTCAAAATGATTCTCCACCTGATGCTCCAATATCGAAATACCCAAACCGTTCAGCACTTTCTCCCCTTTTATCAATGCAATGATTTTTATATTGAATTCCGTTTCTAATGACAGATCACTCACCTTATAGCCTACAAAACAAGAAGGAAGTTTGAACTTCATCACATAATGTTCCTCGTCAATCTGAAAAGACTCCACATTGACGTGTAAATCCAACAACTGAACCAAGCTCCGTGCCGCTTCTTTCTCCGGTGTCAGAATACTATCTAAATTAAAAGCCTCAAGCACGGTCTTATGCACATCATCTACCGCACGGGCATAGATATGTTTCACTCCTTTCTTTTTCAGCAGTGCCACCACACGCACAGAAGCACCAAAATTCTCGCCGATAGCAACAATAACCACATCCACATCTTTCAGTGGCAGCACACTGAGCGATTGTTCGTCCGTAGCATCAATAATAAAAGAAGTCGCGATTTTGTCCTTCAACACATCCACACGATGCTCGTTTGTATCCACTCCTATCACCTCATGTCCCAATACGGAAAGCTCTTCGGCCAACACTCCGCCGTAATTTCCTAAACCAATAATAATGTATTTCATAACTAGTTGATTATGATGTTATCACTCGGATATTTATATTTTGTTATTTTTTTCTGTTTAATAAGGCTGGATATCAAAGTAAGCACCCCTACTCGTCCGATAAACATCAGAACAATGACAATCAGTTTGCTGTCACTTCCCAAAGTAGGTGTCAGATCCAGGCTTGAACCTACCGTACTGAGTGCCGAAGTACACTCAAAAACCAACGCCATCACTGAAGCCTGCGGCTCTAGAATGCTTAAACCGAAGATACCCGCGAAAACAATCAGCAGATAAAGAATCAATGTGGCATTAGAACGCCGGATGGAATCATGAGATAACTCCCTGTTGAAAATATTGACTTTATCGGCACCTATAAGAATAGCACGCAAGTTCAACATGACTACAGCAAACACATTCACCTTCACACCACCGGCCGTAGACTGCGTACCGCCGCCAATCATCATCAGCACCACCATCAGCAGCAACGTCTGCACACTGAAAGTAGTCATGCCCACACTTGAAAATCCTGCCGTACGGGGACAAGTTGCGTTAAAGAAGCCCTGCACCCATTTCTCTGTAGCCGTCATTCCCGCAAAAGCATGATTCCATTCGAAAACAACAATGGCCACAGTACCCGTCACTAGCAAGATAGCCGTCATAATCAATACGATACGGGTATTCAGGTTATATAAATGTATTTTACGGATTGTCCTCTTATTCTTTTTGACATAACGGTGATACAAGCGCTTGCTTTCATAAGAAACCGTTTCATACAGATTTACCAGAATCGGGAAACCTATACCTCCCAAAATAACCAGGAAAGAGATAGTGATATATAGCAAGTTATGATTATGAAGTACCAGTTCGTTACCTAAGTTTCCATACAAAGTAGAGAATCCGGCATTGCAAAAGGCAGAGATGGAATGGAAAGCAGAAAAAGCCAGTTCCACCTCAATATCCATGCCCATAGTGCCATGTATACTTAAAAAAATAACCCCCATCCCAGCAGCCTCTATCACCAAGGTAAACCCTAATATATATAATAAGGTGGAAAGCAGCGAACTGAGTGACTGCGAGCTTACCATATCACGGACCACCAACTGATTGTAGAGCGAAGTATTCCCCATAAAAAACATGGCAAAGAAACTGGTCAGGGTCATGACTCCCAAACCGCCGATTTGTATCAGCATGATAATGATGAACAACCCCTCGGACGTGAATGTAGAAGAGACATCGACCGAAACCAACCCCGTGACACAAATGGCACTGGTAGCGGTAAACAGAGCATCGATAAAGGAAATGCCATGATAAGTGGCACGCGGAAGCATCAGTAACGCTGCCCCTATCAGAATAAATATGAGAAAACTGGATGCAAAGATCAAAGACGGGTTGGTGCGCCTGCCCAGCAGCCGGACTATCCCATTAGACAATTGCAGCAGCGAAAGCAAAGTGAGCAGCACCACATGATATAAACGACTGTGGAAAAAAGACCAGAAATCATGAATTCCCCCTTGCACCTCCGGTTCATGGAAAATAACCGGAATCAAAGTCAGATAAAGCATCAGACTCAGTATCCATGCCAGTCCCCGGTACTTCCGCTTGGTATCCGAGTAATTTAATAAAAGATGCAGGGAAATATCAACCAGAAAAACAATCCAGACAAAATGATACAGCGTGTTTATCATCTCCATTTCTTCAAAAGAAATAAGAAATCCATGCTCATAAACCAATGTAAGGATGAACAAGGCCGACATCATATAAGTTATCCCGTCCATCCATTTCAGCAATCGCTCTATGTACGGTTTTACTAACTTCTTACGATAGATAAATAGTTTGTGTAAAGGTTCCATGTCGATATCATCTTGCATTAACAGAAAACAAACTTAATCAAAATATTCACATCTCTGCCTATAATAACAAATAACTTCGCATTTTTACTCTGACATCCCTTTTTTTATTGTTCCCGACAAAAAAGCAGTTGAAAATTAGTAAGGAATACTTTTTTTACCTAATTTTGACCGCAAAACTATTAAATTGAAAGATTATGAGCACAAAACAGAAACGTTTTATCTTACCAGAGGATGAAATTCCTAAATACTGGTACAACATACAGGCAGACATGAAGACCAAACCCATGCCGCCGTTGAACCCTAAAACCAAAGAAGCGCTGAAACCGGAAGACCTCTACCCCATTTTTGCCAAAGAACTTTGCAAACAGGAATTAAACCAGACAGACGCATGGATTGAAATTCCCGAAGCAGTGCGTGAAATGTACAAATACTATCGCAGCACACCATTGGTACGTGCCTACGGACTGGAAAAAGCACTAGGGACTCCCGCACATATTTATTTCAAAAATGAAAGTGTCAGCCCCATCGGCTCCCACAAACTGAACTCGGCTCTGGCCCAGGCATATTATTGCAAGGAAGAAGGCGTAACCAATGTCACTACAGAAACCGGTGCCGGACAATGGGGCGCCGCTCTATCGTATGCCGCAAAGGTATTCGGGCTGGAAGCTGCCGTTTATCAAGTAAAGATCAGCTATAATCAGAAGCCCTATCGCCGCAGCATCATGCAGACATTCGGAGCAACGGTCACCGCCTCTCCATCCATGTCTACCCGTGCCGGCAAGGATATCATTACCCGTAATCCCAATTATCAAGGTTCACTGGGAACAGCCATCTCCGAAGCTATCGAACTGGCAATGAGCACTCCCAACTGTAAATATACACTAGGGTCGGTATTAAGCCATGTCACACTGCATCAAACGGTTATCGGTCTGGAAGCCGAAAAGCAAATGGAAATGGCAGGCGAATATCCCGACATGATTATCGGTTGCTTTGGTGGCGGTTCCAATTTTGGAGGAATCTGCTTCCCCTTTATGCGCCACACTATCCTGAATGGGAAACAAACCCGATACATTGCTGCCGAACCGGCTTCGTGCCCGAAACTGACCCGTGGTAAATTCCAGTATGACTTTGGCGACGAAGCCGGATATACCCCGTTGCTGCCCATGTTTACACTGGGGCATAATTTCTCTCCGGCCAATATCCATGCGGGAGGTCTCCGTTATCACGGTGCAGGTGTCATCGTTTCACAATTATTGAAAGACAATCTGATGGAAGCGGTTGATATCCAGCAATTAGAATCCTTCCAGGCTGGTTGTTTGTTCGCACAAGCAGAAGGAATCATTCCGGCTCCCGAATCGTGCCATGCCATCGCCGCCGCTGTACGCGAGAATCCGGTGAAGAGAAAGTGATCCTGTTCAACCTTTCAGGTCACGGGCTGATTGATATGGCCTCATACGACCAATACCTGGCAGGTAACTTGATGAATTATGAGTTAAAAGACGAAGATATCCAGAAGAACTTGGATGAAATAAAAGACATGTAATCAGGACATAAAATAAACGAAGGATACGGAAAGGATATATTATCCTATAAACTACGGCAAGCTAAGCGGTTGTATCCTTCAGGTTAAGGGTTCTTTTACTGACAACTTCTATCTCCCAAACTTGCGGAGTTAACTCCATAGCCTTTGGAGTTATCTCCATAAGCTTGGGAGTTAACTCCAAAGGCTATG
>OOBS01000354.1_pt1 | contig 18727 bp, 15 predicted proteins | sample 1671381 | NCBI WGS metagenome assembly OOBS01 (sample SAMN06348151, study PRJEB24527) | human gut metagenome | biome: human gut; feature: ankylosing spondylitis patient; material: feces | host: Homo sapiens | place: China | collected 2015-10 | reverse complement strand
GAAGGTCCTTTACACGACCACCGCGAACAAGCACGATTGAGTGCTCCTGAAGGTTGTGACCTTCTCCCGGGATGTAAGAGTTAACTTCCTTAGAGTTTGTGAGACGTACACGGGCAACTTTACGCATTGCCGAGTTAGGCTTCTTAGGTGTTGTTGTGTAAACGCGAACGCAAACACCACGACGCTGAGGGCATGAGTCCAAAGCCGGTGACTTACTCTTGTCTACGAGCACCTTTCTGCCTTTTCTTACCAATTGTGAAATTGTAGGCATGATTTTAATTTTTTAATTTATATATTTTATTTTCAATTGTCGTGTTCATCAAACGGCTCTTTTACAAGCCGTTTTCGGGGTGCAAAGGTACTAACTTTTCTCGAAACTACCTAATATATAAAAACACAATCTCACTGCGGAATAAAAATTTTAATGTACTACAGGTTATTTTAACAACTGTTTACACAAACTTTTATGTTACTTCACTTCAAACACTAACCTCTTCTATAATCTGAACCACGAACTTATGCTATGCATTTTATGTGCTTTAACGACATTGGAGCATTGCGTTTTCCATCTGCGTCGACCGATGCGGATGTCTGCGCCGACCGATGCGGACATCTGCGTCGACCGATACGGACATCTGCGCCGACCGATGCGGATGTCTGCGCCGACCGGTGCGCAACGAAAAAGTGTGAGGTTCGCACTCAAAGAGTAGCGGTGTTTGACCACAAAAGGCGATAAAAAAAAGGCGCAATTCCATCGCTGGAACGCGCCTATGTGCATATTGGTTTGCCTAAGACTGTATTTAAGACAGCCTATAAGCTAATCATTGCGTGATTAAGCCTCCGGGTTGTTGAACGGAGTAGCTGTACGTGGCTGCTGTGCCTCTGGCAGATTAATCTTGCCGAAGTTCTGCTCATACTTCTGAATGTTGTCGTTGAGAGCCATGAGGAGACGCTTTGCGTGCTCAGGAGCCATTACGACACGGCTGCGTACCTGCGGCTGCTGCATACCTGGGAGCATACAAGTGAAGTCGAGGATAAAGTCGCTTGATGAGTGTGTGATGAGTGCGAGGTTAGCGTAAACGCCTACGCCGATTTCTGGCTTCAGTTCGATCTGAAGACCCTGGGGCTGCTGGTTCTTGTTCTCTTCCATTTTTGTTATTTTGTTTAAGTTATTAATTATGTGTTTTCCTTTTGTATCTGCAAAGATAATGCTTTCAGTTGGCTCGTGCAAATTATTTATTAGAAATATGCTTTTGTGCTTGCCAAATCTCTATGCTGTTAATGATGTTCTGCCACAGGATATAACAGCCAGGTCCTACCGCAGACAGGGGCGAGAGGTAGGTACAGGCTATCCATATGGCGAAGGCGGTGTTCTTCTGTCCGAGTCCTTGACCGGCGTTCACCGTCTCACCGAATTTGCTGCCAATTGCGCGTCCGCAAGTGAACTGAAATATGCAAAGCAGCAACGACCCGATGGCGATGAGCAGCATAAAGACGAGTGTGGTTTCGGCGTGGAAGATGTTCTTCATCGTAGTGCCGGAGACGATGAGCAACGAGCATCCCCAGAGATAGTATGAGAGGTCTTTTACACTGACGATACGCTGACAGAGACTCTTGGCGTGATGCTTCACAACGTAGGCGAGCAACATAGGCACCACGAGCACCGTGAACACCTTATATAATATAAGGGCGAAGGCGGCGAGGAAGTGCATCTCGCGTTCGTTGTCGAGGAGCGGGAAGCAGACCGGTATCATCAGTGCCGTTATGAAGTTGGAGAGGAAGGTGTAGGTGGTCATCTCTTCGAGGTTGCCTCCGAGCTTCTGCGTTACGACTGGAGCAGCCGATGCACACGGACTGATGATGCACGTGAGTAGTGCTTCTGCGAGGATGAGCAGGTTGCCGCTCAGCCCAAAAGCGAGCACAGTTGCCATCACCGCGCCTACGCAAAGCAACTGAAACACGCCCACCCACCAGTGCCACGCTACGGGGCGTAGCTTACGAAAGTCGACCTTGCAGAACGTGACGAATAGCACGAGGAACATAAACATCGGCAACATGGCATCGAACACGGGTGTGGCAGCTGTTGCAAAGCCATCGAGCTGGGGCACGAGCGCAAATATTATATACACCACGCAGCCGGTTCCGATTGCCACGGGTAGCGTCCAGTCTTTCAATAAGCGTATAAGTTGCATAATCATTATGTTATATAAAGGCAAAAGTAGCTAAAATATATCAGATAGTAGCGATTGTTCGCATTAATTTAGTAATTTTGTACACATGAACGTAAAAATCGACAACTCATGGCGCGAGCATATTGGTGCGGAGTTTGAGAAGCCTTACTTCTCTGCGCTCACCGACTTTGTACGCCACGAATATACCACCACGACGTGCTATCCGCCCGGGTCGCTTATCTTCAACGCCTTCAACCTCTGTCCGTTTGACCGTGTGAAGGTGGTGATAATAGGTCAAGACCCATACCACGAGCCCGGTCAGGCGCAGGGATTGAGTTTCTCCGTGCCCGAGGGTGTGCCTTTTCCGCCGTCGCTACAGAACATCTTCAAGGAGATACAGCTCGACCTCGGGAAACCCATACCACCGACGGGCGACCTCACGCGCTGGGCAGAGCAGGGCGTGCTGTTGCTCAACGCTACGCTCACCGTGCGTGCGCATCAGGCAGCAAGCCATCAGCGTCATGGTTGGGAACAGTTCACTGATGCTGCGATACGTGCGCTGAACACCGGACGCGAGAGTCTCGTATTCATCCTTTGGGGTGGCTATGCTCGTTCTAAGGCGCAGCTCATCGACCGCTCGCGCCACCTCGTGCTCGAGTCGGTACATCCCTCACCGCTGTCTGCCAACCGTGGCGGATGGTTCGGCAACCACCACTTCTCGCAGTGCAACGCATATCTGCGCGAGCATGGCGAGCAGGAGATTGACTGGTAACTCGCCCGCGGAGATTACTCTGCCGAGATATTCTCCCACAGAATTCACGGAATTCACGGAAGAGGTTGCTGAAAGTATTCTCCCACAGATTTCACAGATCGACACAGATAGGGTCTTTCAGGGGGTGCACTTGTCTCAAGTGCACCAACAGAGCAAGAAGTACATCAACAGAGCAAGAAGTACATCAACAGAGCAAGAAGTGCAACAACAAACGGGTTGGTGCACTTGAGACAAGTGCACCCCCTGAAAGAACCTATCTGTGAAAATCTGTGCAATCTGTGGGAGAACATACAGCAAGATGGTTCTGTGTATTCCGTGAATTCCGTGGGAGAACATACTGCAAGAAGAGTGCAATCCGTGGGAGAATATACAGTAAGAAGGTTCTGTGTATTCCGTGCATTCCGTGGGAGAACATACTGCAAGAAGAGTGCAATCCGTGGGAGAACAGACATAGCAAATAGAAATAATCATTAAGAAACAAAACAGAAATATGATACTCGACATTGAGAATATACTTGTCTCGTCTGACATCATCACCGAGCAGTTCTGCTGCGACCTCGATGCCTGCAAGGGCATCTGCTGCGTAGAGGGCGATGCCGGCGCACCCGTCACCCTCGAAGAGATTGGTGGCATCGAAGACGCGCTCGACACCGTATGGGGCGACATGTCGGCTCAGGCACAAGCCGTGGTCGACAAGCAAGGTGTGGCGTACACCGACCGCGATGGCGACCTCGTGACAAGCATCGTGGGTGGCAAGGACTGCGTCTTTACGTGCTACGAGGGCGACTGCTGCCTATGTGCCTTGGAGCGTGCGCACCGCGCTGGCAAGACCTCGTTCATCAAGCCTATCTCCTGCGCCCTCTACCCCATCCGCGAGAAACGCTTCGCCAATGGTACCGTGGCACTCAACTACAACCGATGGGATGTGTGCAAGGACGCTGTGAAGAAGGGTCGCGAGCTGCAATTGCCCGTCTACAAGTTCCTCGAAGGTCCGCTCACCAGACGCTTCGGCAAGGAGTGGTACGCTGCGCTTTGCGAGGTGGCTGAACATTTCGACGAACTTTGCGAGTAACGCTGTCGCCCACCCTATCCACTGATAGCAATACGAAATATACAATTACATACAATTAATACTATACAAATAATCGCATAAATGTCAAAGAAACTAATTGCGCTTATTACCACCGTTGTGGTAATGCTTGCCGTTGCCTCACCAGCCATAGCACAGCGCATAAATGTAAAAACGAACGCATTGTATTGGCTTGCCATGTCTCCCAACCTTGGGGTTGAGTTCAGAATTAACCGCCACATGACGTTCAATCTCGAAGGTGTAGTCAACCGAGTTAGTGGCTTCAAACCATATGGTGTCTCCAACCTCAGCACCAAGGGCTTCGCATTCGAACCCGAAGCACGCTACTGATTCAGTGCTCGTCCGCAGGCGGGTCATTTCGTTGGTCTAACAGCCGTTGCTGCGAACTACGATTTACAGTTAAACGATAAACGTCACGACGGCGATCTCTTCGGTGGTGGTATCACCTATGGCTATAGCTTCGTACTTAGTCGCCACTGGAGCCTTGAGACTACAATTGGCGTTGGTGCCGTGTATCGCCAAGAGAAGTATTCGCGTAACGAAGAGGAGCGTGCCTCTCTTGACAAGCCGAACGTAAGCACCGTCAACTTCGCACCAATCAAGGCTGCTGTCAGCTTTGTGTACATTATTAAATAGTAGGAGATGGAAACAATTATTAAATAAACAGATATGAAAAGCATTATATCACAACACATCGCCCTACACATCAAACGGCTGCTCATAGTGCTCGTTGCCGTTATCAGCTTCTCACTCGAAGCCGAGGCTCAGGGCGTGATACGTTTCACGGGTCGCGTGGTGTCTAAGCAAACCGGCGAACCGCTCATTGGCGTGAACATCACCGACATCAAACTACGCCGCGCTCTCGCCGTCACCGACGAGGACGGACGCTTCTCCATGAACACGCAGATTGGCGCACAGCTGCGCTTCTCTATGATTGGCGCAAAGCCCGAGATACTGAAGGTGAAGAACGACAAGTTCACAGAGGTGAAGCTCAACGAAGACGACATTACTCTCGGCGAGGTGGTGGTGAAGACAAAGCGCATCACCGACCGCATCATGCCCGAACCAACCGACATTGAGGTGAAGGGCAACTGGCTATACGTGCGCACTCGCGTGCGTGTGCCGAAGGAGATGTTCCGCAGCAACAGACGTCTCGTGGTGCAACCTATATTAAACAATGTGACGGACAAGCAGCTCACCCTCTTGCGTCCGATGGTGTACGACGGCAAAAAGTATAACATCACACAAGACCGACTCTACAACTACGACATTAAGAACAGCGACAATGGCGATCCACTCGCTAAGTACATAACAGTGAAGAGTCGCACGCTGCGCGAGAATGGTCGCGACAACGACATCCTCGGCTACACCGATTCTATATATGTCGAGAACCTGAAAGCCGACTACTCTTGCGACGTGTACATGGCTATAGAGGACTACACACACATACTCTACCGCGACACCACCATCATTGCCCGTGGCACGGTAAACCCTCTGCGATGGCTCGACTGCTCCATCATGGGCAGTACGCTTAACGACGAGGCTTACTACCCCACACCCGAGAAGCAGATGCGCAACAGCAAGGGTAGCATCAACTTGAAGTTCCTCATCGGCAAGTCGACGCTGAACACCGACGACCCACAGAACCACGCCGAGATAGAGAAGCTGCGCCGTCAGATCGATGCCATACGTGCCGACAAGGATGCGACGCTACTGTCGTTTGAGCTTGAGGGTATATCGTCACCAGACGGTCGTCTCTCGCGCAACCAGACACTCGCACGCCAACGTATGGAGTTCGCCTTAGGACATATACGCAGTCAATTGCCCGACAACCTTCGCAACGACATGGAGTTCGGCACAAAGTCGTCAGTAGCTACATGGAGCGACGTGGTGACACTGCTGCGTCGCGACTCGCTCTTCAGCGAAGCTGATAAGGTGCAAGGCATCATCGACCGCTATGCCGACCCCAACGTACAGAGCAGACGTATGCGCCGCCTGCCGTTCTACAACAGTGTGCTCGAAGCACGCTATCTGCCTCAGCTGCGCCAGGTGAACTACACCATGAACTATGCTATATTCCGTCAACTCACGATTGACGAAATTCGCCAGCTATATGCCGACGATTATCATAAGCTCTCACGCTACGAATTTTTCATGCTCTACCGCAACGAGTCTGACCCAAAGAAGCGCGAGACCATCCTGCGTCAGGCGTTGGAGATGTTCCCCTCGTTCATGATTGCAGCCAACGACCTCGCTGCCCTGCTCATCGAGCGTGGCAAGCCCGACCCCAAGCTATTGGAGAAATTCGCAGGCGAGAAGGCACCAGTGGCTGTCAACGCCAACCACGCCATCGCGTTACTCAAAGACCAGCAGTATGGCGAGGCAGACGAGATAATGAGCTACGTACCCAAGACCGACAATACACGTCTGCTACACGCCGTGAACGGTGCGTTCAACGGACGTTACGAGGACAACTACTCAGTCATTGCAGCTACGAGCAAGCGCAACAACCTGCTCATGCTGCTCGCCATGAAACGCAACAGCGAAGCACTGAAGCTTAGTCGCGAGTTGCCCGACGACGAAGCACTCACCCATTATCTGCGCGCCGTATGCCTCAACCGTGCTGAGGATGCTGTCGGAGCATACGATGAGCTGAAACGTGCTTTCGAGATGGATCCATCGCTGAAGGACATAGCGCACGTCGATGGTGATGTCAACGATTTATTGGTAGAAAAACACAATAAGGAGGGGCTACAATAATATGAATAATATGATACGAACGGCAATGATAGCACTCATTGCCACTGCTTATACCACAACAGCACACGCACAGATAGACGGCGGAGCTCTCGAATACATGCTACAACGCCCACGTGTGGCAAAACAATGGCAGCACAAGAAACCATTCGACCATCTGTTCGTCGACGGAGGCATAGGAACGAGCGTCATGGGAGCGCGAAAGCCTGAGTTCGATTTGAGCGGAGGGTTCAACATCGGCGATTGGATTACACCTGAACATGGTGTACGCTTAAATATAAACACCGGCGAGTGGAGCACACAAGGAGTGAAGTCGAAGTACACCACCCTTGGACTCGACTATCTGCTCAACATCACAGCGATAGCACAGAGCGGACGCTACTACACGCCGAAACGTTTCGAGGTGTACGGCATAGCGGGCGCAGCTCTCGCCATAGCACACAACGCCGGACCAGCCGATTATGGCATCGACGTACACCTCGGTCTGCGCGGACAACTCGCTTTGTCGCGCAATGTATATGCATACCTCGAACCGCGCTTCGGCTTGGTAGAGGATCAAATCTCGCAAGTGAACAACTGGCATGGATGGCGACCGTTCACCACCCTCACCATGGGCTTCGGCTATCGTCTCCCCGTTGTGCGCAAGCATTACGCCTCACCCGACAAGACCAAACACAGCTTCGCCGACGGCATCTTCGTGAGCGGACTGGTAGGTGCTACGTTCCTTTCTAATGCACACAACGCATCGTGGGGCGATTATGCAGGCGTTCGTCCTATGGCGAGTGTGGGCAAATGGTTCGACCCGTACAACGCAGTGCGCCTCTCACTAAGTGCCGTCACCATGCGTCCTACTGACCAAAAGCGCACTAAAGCACTCAGTTCGCAGGTGGAGTACATGCTCAATCTGAGCAATGTGCTCACCGGTGCTTACCCCGAACGCACCTTCTGGCTTAATCTGTTGGGAGGTGTCAGCTTCAACCGCTCCAACTGTCAGCCTTACGGACTGAAGAATAGCTGGGGTGTGAGCGGTGGTCTGCAAGCCAATGTGCGCATCTCGCGTGGTCTCTCCTTTGTCATCGAGCCGCGTGTAGACATCTACAACAAGCACTTCATACAACAGAATGGTCACTTCAAACCATACAACGTGATGCCGTCGCTGCTCACTGGCTTCGTTTATACTTATCACGACAGATACGCCATCGAGCGCCGTGCTAATGGCGACCGCGGCACAAAGAAGGTGTCTATCAGTATCGCAGGCGGTTTGGCATCTACGTCTACGAAGATGAAGCAGAGCGACTACTGGATGCCGACAGCGCGTCTGAGCTATACGCAGTGGTTGCGCTCGGCAAATGGTCTGCGCTTCAGCCTTGATGGCACAATGCGTCGTTATACCGCTGAGGGTCGATACGCTAAGGCGGTGGCTGACTTCGACTGGCTTGCCGACCTCACCGCTATGAACTATGGCACAGAGAACCGCGTGGTTATCGCTGCGCTCAGTGGTGGGCTTTGCTATCGGCGCCGACTACGGAGCACATAAGGCATACTTCGCTCCTGACGTACACGCAGGTGGTCAGGCTCGCATTCGCCTCTCTTCTACCACGGGCTTGTTCATAGAACCTACCATGGCTTATGAGCTGTCCGATCGTTTCAAGGGCAAGAACTGGGGACGCGTTACGCCGCGTGTGCTCGTTGGTATCGACTATGTGCTGAACCGCGAGAAACATACAAGCGAACTGAACGAGGCTCCGGAGCAGAAGAACGTTGTGGACGTGAGTGGCGGAATGGGCTTCTACTCGGGCAACTTCGGCAAGGTGAGCGGAACAAAGAAGCTGACTTACAACGTGCGTGCCGGATATGGTCGCTGGTTGAACGGTGTGCATGGTGTGTATGGCAGCGTGAGCGAGACGTTCCTGAAGCGCGATACGGAGCACACTAACCACATCACCACCGTCGCCGCCGACTACATGATGAACATACGCAACGCTATCACCGGCGAACAGAACGACGACCGTCTCTTCCAACTTACCGGTTTGGCTGGTGTCCAGATGGGCATCAGCTCGGGCGAGGGTAGGAAGACTAAGGTGGTGCCTGGTGTGAACGTTGCTCTACAGGCAGGTTGGCGTTTAAGCCGCCACTTCGAGATATACGCTGAGCCGTCTGCCGTTGTGCATGGAAAGGGCATCGAAGACTCGAATAGTCCTGCTCACGGCGAACTTAAGTTCAGCATCGGAACGAAGTTCCACTTCTAAGCGATATACAAAAAAGTGACGAGAGAAAATCATATTCTCTCGTCACTTTTTTTTGTATCCATCCGTTGCGGAGACTAACAGAATATATGCTTGAGGTCGGCAGGCGGAATGCCAATGCCGCACTCTTCAATGGCAAGACACGGGCGGTTGAGTCGGCAGTTGGGTTGTCGAACATCACGCGCACCATCATCGTATTCCGTACGCCACCCGACCGGATTGCGTTCGCCGCCCAATCAGATTCCGTACGCCACCCGACCAGATTCCGTACGCCACCCGACCAGATTCCGTACGCCGCCCGACCAGATTCCGTACGCCGCCCGACCAGATTCCGTACGCCGCCCGACCGGGCAGCGGACGGAACACACCCCTAAAGAGGCTATTGTAGAAGGCGTTAATTCGGCATTAGAGTTTTCTAATCGAAAAAAATATCGGCTGTTGGCGTACGCCGTTCAATAATTATTCATATCTTTGCGACTGGTTATGACGGTTGCAAAAGCCACCAACCGTTTATCTACAAACTATTAAACGAACACCTTATGAAACAGAACAACTCTAAACGCAAAACACTCATCCCGAGCGGTGTATGGTGCATAACCACAGTAGTAGTACTCTTCGGCTATCTCGGCATGGTGATGGGTGTGCCGAACATGCTCAACACTATCATGCGCACAGCGCACGACCTGCTCCTCAACACGGTGTTCTACCTGATGAGTATCTGCGTGATAACCGGTGCCATAGGCAAGGTGTTCGTAGAGTTCGGCGTGGTCACGCTGCTCGAACGCACGCTGCGACCGCTGATGCGCCCGATATTCAACCTGCCGGGCGTGACATCGTTAGGTGCGGTTATGACATTCCTTTCGGACAACCCGGCAATCATCTCGCTTGCGCACGACAAGCGCTTCGCAAGCTACTTCAAGAAATATCAGTTCATCTCGCTCACCAACTTCGGTACGGCGTTCGGTATGGGTCTGCTCGTCATCGTGTTCATGGCGAGTCAGGGCTACTATGCCGCACCGTTCATCGGTCTGCTCGGCGCCTGCTTCGGCTGCGTCTGCTCCACGCGACTGATGCAGCGCTTCGTGCTGAAAGCCTATCCGCAGTATGCTACGGAGGACGCGGTGGCGAAGGAGGACATCGAAGAGGAAGATAAGGAGGAAATCGAGAGCGAGGAGAAGACCGTGTTCATACGCCTGCTCAACGCCATGCTCGACGGCGGACGCAGCGGTGTGGAGGTGGGCATAGCCATCATTCCAGGCGTGCTCATCATCTCTACGTTCGTGATGATATTCACGTTCGGCGCAGCTGCCGACGGCTCATACACGGGTGCTGCCTACCAGGGTGTGGAGCTGCTGCCGTGGCTGGCTAACAAGATCGACTTCGTGTTCGAGTGGCTCTTCGGTTTCCACGACCCGCACCTCGTGGCGTTCCCCATCACGGCACTCGGCGCGGTGGGCGCTGCCCTCAGCCTGATACCCAACTTCATAGCGCACGGCTGGATTGACGGCAACGCTATCGCCGTGTTCACCGCCATCGGCATGTGCTGGAGTGGCTTCCTCAGCACTCACACCGCCATGCTCGACTCGCTCGGCTATCGCGACCTCACCCCGAAGGCTATCCTCGCCCACTTCTGCGGCGGACTCGTGGCTGCCATCACCGCCCACTGGATGTTCTTCCTCTACTCGTTGGCGGTGGGATAGACAGCTATTATGCAGAAAGGATAAGATACAAGACATAAACACAACATTATGGCAAACGAAGTGAAAAGATACCTGCACGACGGATTGGAACTGCCTTTTGAGGATTGGAGCAAGACGCTTCACTCCTTCAACGACTTGGCTTCGATCGTTCAGACTACTCATGATGCAGCACAATCGTCCGCAGTAAAAGCAATCAATCGTATGCAGACGATGCGCAACTGGCTCATTGGTTATTACATCGTTGAGTTTGAACAGCACGGCAAGGATAGGGCTGAGTATGGAACGCAACTGCTGAAGAAGTTGGAGGAAAGGGTGGATAGGAAGGGATTGACTACAACTTTGTTCAAATGGGCAAGAAAGTTCTATAGATTATATCCTCAAATGATGGAAAATTTACCCATCCCAATTTGTGCGACAGTGATGCACCAATTACAACCAATTGAAAATAAAGAAGATACAATTGGTGCATCAATGACAATCCCCTCGCTCAGCATTGCCGAACGAGGGGATTCGCTTATGTTATTAGTTATCTACGACGAGCTCTGAGCGACTTCAAGAACTTGCGGTCTTTTGCGCTCTTTACAAACACGACCTCCGGGCTATCCAGAACGCCGCTGATAAGATTGCTGCTCTCGAAAGCAATCTTGCCCTTTGTTTTTCTTGAGCTACTGTCGATGCCATCGTCTTTAACGCCCTTCTCCGAAGCCAGGAAGGTAAGCTCTGTAGTCTCAATCTTGAAAGTGTTGCCCGACTTCTTTACAGTCAGAGTCTCTGTATACGACTCGTCCTGATCCCAAGGTGTAGTGTACCAAATGTGAGTTGATGCTACGGGATACTCGGTATCGTCTTTTGAATCATCTATAGAAATATCATGTTTCAGATTGCAGTCGTATCCAATTTGAACATCAAACCGATGCAGAGGCTTGTTAAACTCGTCTCCACACATATCCAACGACATAAATGAATATACCATATTATCCTTTACCTTTTCTGGATGCTGACGATAGTAGAAGAGATCTTCTGTAGAAGCACACAGCTCATAGCTATGACCATCATCGTCAACATATGATACAACATAGAGATACTTGTACTTAACGGTACGTCCATCCAGTGTGGAGAAAGCGCTGCCTTTTTTGCTGCTGCCGCCGCCTTCTTCATCATCATCACTACATGCAGAGAAAGAAACGCATGTAAACAAGGCTATAAAAGCTATCAAAAGATACTTAATCTGTTTCATAGTTTTTTGGTGTTTAGAATGATTATTTTTTCATTTTCTGGTGAGAATGGCTCAACCCATCAAAAATTATATATCCCTTATATATAGTGCCGATGGTTCCATCAGTTATATAAACCTTGTTTCCCTTTACTGCATATGTGTACTTTACGGGTTTAGCTTTCACCAACGAGTAGGTGTGTCCTTGAATATTACCTTTATAAAAAGCATCGCTTCGTGAATAAGTGTATGCCTCTGCCCAATATTTCTCTACAGTATTGCCATTCATGAAGTTAAATGAAATAGCGCCTAATTGACACTCCTTATCATTCCACATACTGGGTTCTTCCTCTCCCCAATCTCTCAACGACTCTTCCATAGACTCAACTGGGACATAGTTCCCCGTAAAACCGCCTTCATCATCATCGTCGCTACATGCAGAGAATGAAACGCATGTAAACAAGGCTATAAAAGCCATCAAAAGATACTTAATCTGTTTCATAGTTTTTGTTGTTTTAAGTTAAGAATTTAAATATTACTGATGCAAAGGTATGATTAAATTCCTTTCCGTGCAACACGAATTTTGGACGATTGTGTTCAAACGGATTGGGCGACGGCACAAGCGGTTGAAATTCGTGCTCAAGTGGTTTGATTTTTTTGTAACGCCAAAAACTTATTCTTATCAATCGATGCAAATAATAAGCCAAACGCTGCACGGAGCCACATCTTTATGTTAGTTGTTTCAAAGTTAAAGAACGAATTCTTTGCCTAACAACAAATTGTCAATCTATTTGTTCCGAATCGGAATTATTCGACGCTGTCGAATAATTCCGGAAGCAGTATTCAACTGAAAAGTAATTCATCTAACAATGAGACAAATCTAATTTGCACAACAGCGTCATGCAAATTGGTAACTTCTGGAGAAACATTGGTTTCAAAAGTTTTCATTCTCACATATCAATGAGATTATGAAGGTTGACGACCCTCTCGCCCGCTACTTCTACGAGCAGGAGTGCATCAAGTGCACATGGTCTGTTCGTGAGCTTCGCCATCAGATAAGCACCAACCTATATATTAGGGCTGGCATCAGCGTCTGTGCGGTCCGCTCTTTATCAAGATTTCCTCAATAAGATGTTTCGTAAGGTCGCCCAACGGCAGTTCGATAGTCACCTTGTTCGAGATTTTGAACGCAGGAGTGATGATAGGCACCGTCTCCATCTTGTGCTCGAAAGCATTGAAGCGACGCTCAACGCCGAGGTTCACGTAGAAGCTACGACTGCCGACGGTCATGTATCCGCCGTAACTGGTGGTCGGCACAAACGGGAATGCCGCCATGCTGAAGAACGGATTCGTGTTGTAATAGGTTCCGAAGACGGTGAGCGCAAGGTTAGGATTGAAGCAGTAAGAGAGTTGTCCAGACACGCCGTACTGCGTGAATACACGCCCGTAGTAGAGGTAACGATTGGCAGCCAGTGCGCCCTGCATAGTCATCGCTCCCAGACTGTACTGCACGCCGCCGCTTACCGACTGCACATCCATCAGTCCGATGTAGCTGCGGTATGCGCCCGTGGCAGTCAGCCTCAAGTTCTTCGACACTTCCATCGATGTAGCCCCAGTACGGCTCGCGTCATATCCGTAGACAAGCGGCTGCGCTATTGCAAACGGCAGCGGCACTATCTGCGTATCAAGAAGTTCGGAGGACGACAGTGCTTTCATCATCAGAATGTCCGAATAGGTCGGCGTTACCGGATGCAGTTCAGCATTTGGAGCAAGTTGGTGAAGCTCCGTACTCGGAGTAAGCTGGTGAAGTTCCTCATTCGGCAACGGCATCTGCTGCCCCGACACTTCCTGCGCCGTTGCTCCCTGCCCTACTGCCAATAGGAACAATAAAAAAGCTATCAGTTTCCTCATGTCGCTCTGTTATTATGTTAATAATGCTGGTAGATGGCTGATAGATTTGCCCTTACGGAGCCAAATCTATCAGCCTTTATACTGTTTATAATCTGAAAGTTACGACGATTCTGACAGATATGGTAGATTTTTTACAAACAAAACTTTTCTACTCCACTACTACTTCGTCGAGGAAGAACCACGCAGGATAGCCTACGCCGTAATGCCATGAGGGACAGAGACCGAGTGTCTTGACGACGACGCGGATGTAGCGGGCTTGGACGGGAGCAGCGAGAGTGACGGTTGCGGGAACGAACTTAACGCTTATGTCGCGGTCTTCGGGGAACTCGTGTGTGCCGAGAAGACGGAAGTTCTTGGCATCATCGCTGGCGTAGTAGGCTACGCTCTTGGGTTGCAGAATCCACTGTCCGAGTTGGTGTAGGAAATCGGTGGTTATCTTGTTCACCTGCTTCTGCTCGCCCATGTCGAGCACGAAGTCGGCATCCTCACCCTGCCAGCCTACCCAACTCTCTACGAACGTGGTGCCACCGTAGAGTCCGTCGGTGAGTGCCTTGTCAGCTATAGGCTGATAGCGTTCTTGCGGCGGTATGTTCCATATCACCTTCGCTCCGGCAGCCTTGTTCTTCGTGCCGTTAGGCAGGAAGCGCTGACGATATAGACGGCAATAGTCCTCCACCTTGTTGTTGCGCTCGTTGAGCGTAGGCACGCCGTACTGGGCACAGATTGTGCCGAACGTGTCGAGCGATTTCTCCACCGCAGCCTTGTCGCCGCCGCTCTCAGTGCGCGCAATCTCCAGTTCGCTGTAGCGCAGCGGCAGTCGGGCTATACGCACATGTGCCAGCATCGCCGAGTCGGCAGCCACCGCCTTTTCAGCCTCATCGAAGAGTTCGTTGTAAGCCTTGCGGAGGTTGGCGTTGAGCATTCCGTTCTTGTGCGTAATGGGCGAGTCGTATATCCACAGCGGTGTGCCTGATGCGAGCAGCGCGCCGGTAAGCATCTGCTGGTAGCGGTAGAGATAGGGAGCGGCAGCGCCGTAGTAGCCGCGCATGAAACGCTGCATGAGCGAGTCGGCGTCGAGCTCCGGGTTCCACATCAGCTTGCCGAGCATGTAGGCGCGAAGCTCTGCGAAGTCGGTGCCGAGCGTTCCGTTCACCTGCTCGAAGAGCATCGTGGCGTGGTTGCGTTTGAAGAGCTGTATGTTCTTCTTGAGAATGTGGAAGTTGGGAAACGGTGCCACTACATTATCGAAGTTGATGCCGTAGTCCCATACGAAGATATTATTGGAAATCTTCGCCCAGCCTTCGAGCGCTCGCACGAAGTCGCGTCCCGACTCGTTGTCGGTGAGCGGCACCTCGCGCTTGGTGTCGATGTCGCAGAGCATTATGTTCACGTTGGGCAGCGGCTTCACATGCTTCGGAGGATGCATGGTGAAGAGGTAGGCAAGCGTAGAGAACTGCTTGTCGGGGAAGCGTTCAGCCAGGCGGTTGAGGAAGCGTACGTAGCAGCCGGCAGGCGAACCCTCGTACTCGTTCACCTTGCGGCACTCTGGGCACTGGCAGTAGGTGTCGTTGCCGTCGTTCTGACTTACCGAAATCATGTTCTGATTGGGGTTAGCCTTGAATATAGAGTCGATGCGATGGGCTACAATCTCGAAGATGTCGGGATTGGTGAGGCACCACTGGCTGTGGTTGCCGGGTCGGCGCTCGCCGTTGATGAACGAGTAGTATTCGGGGTGCGACTTGCCGTAGACCGACGACGGTAGCAGTCGGTCGAACGTATGCACCCACATGTCGGCAGCGAACATCTCGCGGTGCTCCTGCAGGCGCATCCAGTCGCGGTAGGTGCTGTCGTTGTTAGAGTAGCTGAACGTCTGGCGGAAGCGGAACGCCGGACTCTCCGCCACGTGCATCTGCGGAATGCGCACGTCGGCAGACGGCGTGAGCGTGTAGAAGTCCTTAGCGAGATAGTCGACACCGAGCTGCTTCTCGAGTAGTGCCACAACGCCGTATATAGCACCCTTGCCGCCTGCCGTCTTTATGGCGAGTGTGCCGCGCGAGCAGTCGATTACGTATCCGTCGTCGGTGGCTTCGTTGGTCGACTCTCCAATCACAACGCAGTTCTTAGAGCGGCGACCATTGGCAACGATAGGCAGTTCGCCACCCGATGTTTCGCACACGAAGCGCTGCAGCAGTTGCGCCGCCTTACGGTTGATGTCGTTGTCCTCGGCAAGCACGATGCGTGCCTGCGCCTTGCCCTTACTCACGAGGCTTACCTGCGCCGGCACCGCACACGGAGTCGCGAGACACGCCACGAGAAGAATCTTTCTTAATGACTTAATCATATTAATGAATGTTGTAATAAATTGGTTTTAAAGTAGTGTACGTACAAAGTTATAAAAAGTTACGCAAAAACATTTGGTAGTTATCTATATTTGCACTACATTTGCAGCAGATAATCATAATTCTATCACAAAACAAAAATTATTGTAGCAAAAAAATGAACGAAATGACAAAGAATTTAGTTGCTTTTTTAACGTGATAGAATTATGACTAATATGCAGAACAACACTGACGAGAATTTTAACGAGGATTTCGAACGACTCATGAAGCAGTTCTTGAGCGAAGAGTACAAGGATGTCAAACTCGACGACATGCAGACTGAGGACGAAGAGGATCCTTTTCTTGAAGATGAAGATGAAGATGTAGATGAATACGAAGCCGAGGACAACACTCCGACAGAGAAGGCTGACGACATCTGCACCGACAATCCGTTACCTGGCGACGTCATAGAGCAAAACCAGAACGTAAGAGTAAAGGTGGAGATACTGCGCCCCATAGACAATCCGCAGGAGGAGCTGCAGAAGCTGGTGGGCTGCGGCAACATCAAGAAGCGCATGGACGAACTGGTGGCGCTGACCGCCTACAACCGCATGCTGCACGAACAGTTTCCAGAACTGAAGCAGCACCGGGTTTCGCTGCACAGCCTATTCCTCGGCAACCCCGGCACAGGCAAGACCACGGTCTGCAAGATATTCGGGGCGCTGCTGCACGAGGCGGGAGCGCTCTCGAAAGGACACGTCGTGATATGCGACCGCGGCACCTTCATCGGCACGCTTTGGGGCGACGAGGAAAGGGCTATGAAGCAAGTGGTGGAGATGGCGCAGGGCGGCGTCCTGATGATTGACGAGGCATACCTTCTGAACGGAAAGAACGAGAACGACCCCGGAAAGATCATCGTACAACTACTCATGAATCTGCTCGCCGACGAGAGCCGGCGCGACATCGCCGTGGTGCTCTGCGGATACAAGGAACCGATGAACGAACTGCTCGAGACTAACCCAGGACTGCTGTCGCGCTTCCCCAACCGCTTCGAATTTGCCGACTTCAGCGTCGACGAACTGCTTGAGATAACCAGCCGCCGCATTGAGGAGTACAGCTACCGCTTCACCGTAAAGGCATGGCAGAAATACACCGATATGATAGCTCTCGCCTTCAGCGCCCGCGACACCGAGACGTGGGGCAACGCACGCTTCATAGCCAACCAGCTGGAGCGCATCTACATTCAGCACGCCACACGATGCGTGAAGCAGCCGCCGAAGAATCACAACGACCTCCTTCTGATTACGCCGGAGGACATTGTGCCCATAGAGATGCCACGCAGAAAAAACAGAATAGGCTTCGGAGTGTGACCCCAAAGCCTATTCTGCAACGTTTTCTTACCTTTAAAAACATCACGGATATTCAATACATTTCTTATTTTGTTTGTTATTTTGAGGATTTTGTGTATTTTTGAACCATGATTAGCTAATCGAAACCTATTTTCTAAAAAACGGAATCCGTAAAACTTAAAAAGAATATGAAATACATGAATTTTAAGAATGTCGTGATTTTTATTTTATCTTTGACTACAGTATGGATTGTTGTAGTCTTTTTTTGTTATAAAGGGTATTTTACTAATATCGAGGTCGGTCAGATTCAATTAGATGATCGTCCTTATTTTACTACACAAGATGGTGTAGTATTTGATACTGGTGCAGATTTTTCATATATATCTTCTAATAAAATTGGATTCCCTTTTTTATCTCCAGTCTTGGTTAACGATGGAGAAGGCAATAATAAAATTTTACCAATGTATTTCACACAATATTTTGAAGTTAATGATAAAGTAAAAATAAAAAATTTCGCATACTTTTCAGGTTTCAAAAGCAATCGAATCAAAGCAATCATTGGAATGAATGTACTATCAAAGCTAAACATGCTTTTTCTTTCGACCCAAAAAACATTAGACATAAAGTCTTTTGATTTTAAACCACAGATTCCTTCATCCGCCACAATTCTTAAATATAAAGATAGAATATGCCCAAAGGTAACCTTAAGATTAGACAACGTAGTTATTGATGATATTCTAATTGACACAGGATTTGATGGTGATTTGTCGATAGATGAACATTACATAGAGAAGCTAAAATCTAATCATTCTTGCGATACAATGATTAGAACAAATAATACGCTATTTGATACTCAAAAAGTAAAGAAAATAATATTTTCAGAATTATATATTAATGAAAGACTATATAAAAACATACATGTAGTTCAACTAAAAAAGAGACTTTTAGGTTCTAAATTTTTGAAACGATTTGATAAAGTGTTTTGGGATAGCAAAAATCTAACAGTTTATATGTGGAACGAAAATGATGAATATTAAAATCAGCAAGAAAGTTTCTGTAAAACAACATGATCAGAATGACTGTGGAGCTGCGTGCATGGCTTCAGTATTGGCATATTACGGACGTTTAATGCATTGTTTACGCAGAATCGAGTAGGAGGAAAACGAAGCAGTTTTCTTCCTACTTTCGTTTTCCGACCTC
>OOBS01000337.1_pt1 | contig 19617 bp, 15 predicted proteins | sample 1671381 | NCBI WGS metagenome assembly OOBS01 (sample SAMN06348151, study PRJEB24527) | human gut metagenome | biome: human gut; feature: ankylosing spondylitis patient; material: feces | host: Homo sapiens | place: China | collected 2015-10 | reverse complement strand
TCCATCACGTTGATGAGACGAACCTTGTTATTCAGTTCGTACATATGCTTCTGGCTTTTGTCCAGATAAACAATGTTTCCGGATGCGGCTGCAACAGAATGATTTACTTTGGCTAATAATTCTTTGGTCTTACCCTTTCCTTTTTCGCCTGCAATAATTTCTATCATTGTCATTTCCTCCTTATATTCCCTGTTTTATGTATTTTGAATAAAAACAGTAGGTTTTATAAAACAATTATAGTACATATGCACATAAAATACAACTGTTAATTCGCAAAACCACTGAGCATTTCATTCATGAGAAGATAAAGGTTTGACTTTCCGTCTGCTTTTAAAACAATGGAGACGATCGGCTGTCTGGAAGCATTATAAGAATACAGTACCAGACAGTATCCGGCAGCTCCTGTTGTTCCGGTCTTTCCACCTACGACAGTGATCCCTTCCGGCGCTTTTTCCTTACCGGTAAGATACTGATTTGTATTCTCCCATGTTTTCTCTACGCCCGCACCATTCACATCTGTGTATACAACATCATAACTCATCGTACTGATGATATCGAGAAACGTCTGATCCTGCACTGCATTCTGGAAAATAAGGTAGAGATCATAAACGGAGGTATAGTGATTTTCATCCGGAAGTCCGTTTGGATTGACAAAATGGGATCTTGTAGCACCCATTGCAAGTGCCTCCTGATTCATCATATCTGCAAAACCTTCCACACTTCCGCCGATATGCTCTGCAATCGCAATTGCAGCATCGTTTCCACTCTTCAACATCATGCCATATAAGAGATCCTTAAGCTGCACCACATCACCTGCTTTTAAACCGCAGACAGAAGAATCGGACGCCTGGTCTGCCGCATTTTCACTGACAGTCACATAATCTTCCAGATTTCCGTATTTTAAGGCGATATATGCGGTCAGAATTTTTGTTGTACTGGCAGGATATAATTTTTCATAAATATTCTGTGCATAAGTTACAGTATTGGTTGCAAGATTGAAGGTTCCTGCTCCTTCTGCCACCTGCGAATCAGTCGTATCATTTCCAATGTTCACATCATCTGCCACACACAGATTCTGTGAAAAATAAGTTTTTTCTGACCCGGCTCCCTCAGATGCCAATCCATAATCTGCCGAAGTGCTGTAGATATCATAAGGATTATCATAACTTACTACGGTCTGTCCGCACCCGGACATAAAAACAGCTGCTATGCCACACAGACACAGCAGTCTCATTTTATTTATACATTTCACGCCACTCTAAATCTCCTCTGTCTAATGCTCGAATCAAAAGTTCGGCAGTGGCAAGATTCGTTGCCAAAGGAATATTATGTGTATCACATAATTTCACAACATTATTTACATCCGGTTCATGAGATTTCGGAGTAAGTGGATCTCTTAAGAAAATGACAAGATCGATCTCGTTATGTTCAATCTGTGCACCAAGCTGCTGGGAACCACCCAGATGTCCTGCCAGATACTTATGAACATTGAGATTGGTCACCTCCTCGATCAGTCTTCCGGTTGTTCCGGTTGCATAAAGTTCATTCTTCGAAAGAATCCCTCTATATGCAATGCAGAAGTTCTGCATTAATTTCTTTTTTGAATCATGCGCAATAAGTCCAATGTTCATTATGCGGTTACCTCCTGTCAATATTTTTTCGGCTGTAGTCCAACATTCAACACAAGCCCCACCCCTATATATAACGATAAAAGCGACGTAAGACCATAGCTGACAAATGGAAGCGGCAAACCGGTATTCGGAAGCACCCCACTTGCAACCCCAATGTTAACCAGGCTCTGAAAGCCCACCAGTGCAGCAAATCCACAGCAGATCATTTTTCCTGCGGTATCTTTTGCTTTTCTAGCAATTAATATACACTCAATCGTGATGAAAAGCAATAAAATTATAATGATAACCGTACCGATAAATCCAAGTTCTTCCCCCGCTACCGCAAAGATAAAATCTGTCTGGGGTTCCGGGATAAAGTTACCGTTTTTTACCGAAGTGGCATCTGTATTATTCAGCCCTTTTCCCCACAGCTGGCCGGAACCGATTGCCATGATAGAATTCTGCTGCTGGTAAGCATCTGCCGGGTAATCATCCGGGTAAAGCCATGCCATAACACGTGTCACCTGATAACTTTTGATAAACGGAAGTTTGTCCTGGATCAGCAAAGTAAACAGTATCACTGCTGATGGAATACTGACAGCCAAAACACCTACTACTATTTTATAACTTAATCCCGCAACAAACAAGAGGGCAGCAAAAATTAATGCGGTAACAATTGTCGTTGAAAGATCCGGCTGTTTTAAAATGAGCGCAAGCGGTATTCCCGCGAGTATAAATGACGTGATCAGTACTTTCGGTGTATTAATTTTTTCTTCATGTTTCATAAAAAAGTAGGCGAAAAATAATATAATTAAAATTTTTGCCAATTCGGAAGGCTGGAAACGGAATCCTCCGATCTCAAACCAGCGCTGTGCACCACCGGCATCATCACCGGCAAACATAACGAGCAAAAGCACACCGACCATAAAAAAGTAGATCAGCCAGGAAAACTTCAAAATATAGTCGATCAGGGAGAGCATCACCATGATCGTAAGCCCGGCGATCATACCCAAAATCTGTTTGCTCTGCACGGATGGCTTGGCACTTCCGATCAGAAGGATTCCGATCACATTTAAGATCACCACATACATGACCAATATGAACTTATAATTTCTCAGTTTGTACTGTTTAAACATTGCAATTCTCTCTTTTTGTATTCTTTTAAAATGACTTTTATCTCAATATTCTCAGGTTCTACATCTACATACTTTGTGATCACATTTCCGATATCGCGCCGTATGTATCCCATCGTTTCTTCGTCTAAAATGTTATTTTCATAATGGATCATACATTTTAAACGTTCTTTTGCGGCAGTTACAGATTGTTCTCTCATTTTTTCTCCATTTCTGCTATGCACAAAAGTCAGCTATGAATTGATGGTCTGCTTTGCAGGCTTGTTCCAGAAGAATCCGCGGAAACGGTGTTTTTCCTGAAGAAAATCCGGGATTGGAACCGCTTCCCCCACAAGGCGTCTGCAGATGTTCTCATAACATGTCTGGGAAGTGCCTTTCTTTCCCATCATGCTCTCACCGTGATTCTGGGAAATGATAATATGTTCATCTTCCAGTACCACACCCAGAAGTTCCGTGTTCAAAAGTTCGCAGATATCGGAGATCTGAAGCATGTTTCCCTCTTTTACCAACTGTTTCCGAAATGAATTGATCAGCAGATAAGTGGAGATATCTTTTTTCCTTCGGAGCAGGCGCAAGACACAGTCCGCATCATGGACGGCCGCCACCTGTGGCGTTGTCACAACGACTACTTTATCTGCCGCGCAGACGGCAAGGTCAAAGCCGCTGTCAATTCCTGCCGGGCTATCCACAAGGATATAATCATACGACTCCTTTAACTCCTCCATGAGCGTCTGCATCGCCTCTGTCGTGATTGGCGGATGCTCCCGCACACATGCAGATGGAATGACTGAGAGGTTCGGATATCTGCGGTCTCTTATGACAGCCTGTTTCACTCTGCATTTTCCTGTGAGGACATCGACCAGATTATATACAATCCGGTTTTCAAGTCCCATCACAACATCGAGATTGCGAAGCCCAATATCTGTGTCAATCAAAATTACTTTTTTCTCTAATAGTGAAAGTCCAACTCCGACGTTCGCTGTGGTAGTTGTTTTGCCAACGCCGCCTTTTCCTGACGTGAAAGTGATCACTTCACTCATGAAGTAAGACCTCCTTTTACTTAGTCATTAAAGCTGTTTGATGACTCACCTACATTTTCTGCCTGACCGTTCAGCAGTTCTTCTGCATCCTGAACACCAAAATAGTAAGAAAATACATTCTTGGCATATTCTGCAGCATTATGTGATGTATAACCGAATGCGATACGTGTTGCGATCGATATCTCAGGATCACTGTACGGCGCATATCCGACGAACAACGCATGGTTCGGACGGTTTGGACTCTGCTGTGCGGTACCGGTCTTACCTGCAACCTCAATCGGGAAATCATTAAATGTAGACAGTTTTTCCACTACCATACGCATTCCGGTATGAATAGCATTCCATTGTGTGGTGTCTAATACATCCACCGTATTTCTTACTTTTGGCTCATAGGTTTCCAATGTATTGCCATCGGAATCACATACTTTGCTCAACAATGTGTATTCATATACATTTCCGTCATTTGCAATGGCAGATACATATCTTCCAAGCTGGATGGTCGCATAGTTGTTATTACTCTGTCCGATTGCTGCCATGACCGGGTATTCATCTGCAATCTGCGGATCGTTTTCCTCAATCTCCACGCCTGTTGTCTCATCTAATCCAAGAAGCGATGCGTATTCCTGAATTTTGGAAATACCAGTCGCATCATCGTAGGATGTAGAAAAATTATTCGTTGCAAGACGATAACCAACATCATAAAAGAAGTAGTTACAGGAATCACGGAGTGCCTCAGATACATTGATCAGTCCATGCGTGTAACCGTGATTTAATGCCCAGCATCGCGGATGGTTGCTGATATTTTCATACACACCCTTGTCCATGATCTGTGTCGTCAGTGTGATCACACCTGTGTCAAGACCTGCAACCGAGGATACCATTTTGAAAGTAGATCCTGGTGCGGTGCGTTCCTGCGTTGCATAGTTATAAAGTGGCTTGGACAAATCCGTGTTGAGACTTGCAAAATAATCTGCATCAACCGTATTTGCAAGACGGTTGTTATCATATCCCGGATAACTTACCAATGCCAGCAGTTCTCCGGTTTTTACATCCGTGATCACACAGGAACCGGAGCATGGATCCAAAGCAAGCTGTGCCGGTGTGATCTCAATATTCCTGATCTTATCCTTTAAAAAGCTGACCGGACTGACTGCATTCGATTCCAGGGAACTGATCTCCTCTGCATCGTAGGCAAGTACTCCCTGATCGTATAAGATCAGACACAACTGTTTCCCGGAAACAGATCCTGCCTTAATGAGATACTCATAAATAATTTTGGAAAATCCGGTATCTGTGGCAATGTCATCCATAATATAATCGCACAAAGCATCGTAGATTTCTGTCGAATCCGAGTACTTCTCATCAATTGTAAACTGTGTGATGTCAATCCAGTTCTGTGCGATCGCATGGTTTAGGTATTCCTGGGCACTGATCGTACCACTCTGCCACTCCTGATATACCTCATCCGTTTTATCAATTGATTTCTGCAGAAGGATTTTTTTCTCCTTCAACTGGTTGATAATATAAGTAAAATAATCCTGATCTTCCTCTCCGAGTGAACCAAATGCTGCCGGGGATGCCCCCTCCAACTCGCTGGTCACAGACGAGAGGACGGTCTGCTGTCTGCCGGAGAAAATATGCATGACAGCTTTTTCATTTTCGGTTGCTTTTTCATCTGAAAAATGTTCAATATCGATTACATTATTATTTACCAATGCGAAATAAACGTCAGTGATCGGGATATTCATCTCAGAACCGGAACTTTCAATATTGGAATATACAATACCTGCGATCTCCTGCTCTAACAGATCATATGCAGCAATCTGTAAGTTCTTATCGATCGACAGATATACATCATTTCCGGCAGAAGGCTCCTCACGTTCCAAAACCTCCACCGCTTTTCCAAGATAATCGACATAAAGCTTTTCATAGCCTTTTGTTCCCTGCAGGGACGCATCCATCACCTGTTCAATACCGGCTTTTCCGACCACGTCGTTTAAAGTATAGTTGTCGTTATCCGCAGATAAACTCTCGTACTCTTCGGTAGAGATTTTTCCAGTGTAGCCGATGATCGATGCAAAATATTCAGCATCATTGTATTTACGGATCGTATCGTCAATGACTTCCACACCCTGAAGCTTTGATGTATTCTCACTCACGTAAGCAACAGACTCCTCAGAGACATCGCTTGCGATCGTGGTAGCAATATATTTCTGATAGCTGTTTTCAGACATTGCATAGCGCACCACGGTGATTTTATATGCCATATTTTCAGCATAATCTTCACTGATTCCAAAACGTGTCACTTTCAGATAATCCATAACCTGGTCAGCAGTCGCTTCCGCCTGATTGTAACCAAGTTTTTTGTCATACTTCAGATCAGAATAAGATGCCTGACCGAAAACATCTGCAAGAAAACGTTTCAATGAACTTCCGCTCACAGTGAATTCGTAATTTCCATTATCGTTCACTGTAATTTTAAAATTATTGATAATGTCATCCCCATTTTTTTCCAGGGCAGTAATGATATCAGCAATTTCTGCATTTAAAAGTTTATTTTTTTCTTTGCCATTGCGGTCTAAAATATTTCCTCTGGTACTGTTTAACGTACGTTCCCGGACAATCTTTAACGTGTAATTGTCCTGGTATTCTGCGCCCTTTATGATCTGAAGCTGGAACATTCGGAAAATCAGCACAGAAAACAAAAGAACCATCACGGTTGCTGCGACAAGCAGTCTCGATTTGAAGATCGTACGGAAAAACTCTTTGATATTATCAAACAAATTTTACAGCGCTCCTTTTTTCTATTGTTTCAAGTTTCTGGTTAATTTTTAAAATAATAAAATATAAAAAAATGGTCACAACCATCGTATATACCAGTTCCGGTATCATGATATTTAACAGATAGTATAAAATATCAAACTTTCCACGGAATAAAAATAACAGGAAATAAATGATCAGACTGCATGAGAAATCGCTGACCGCGATCAGAAGCATCGGCAGTTTGATATCTTCCGGGTAAAACATTTTGCGGAAAAATCCGTTGAAATATCCCACATACATATAAAGCAGTGCATAGAATCCCAGAATACTTCCTGTAAAAATATCTAAAAGAAGTCCTGTGAAAAAGCCAATCCACAGTCCTTCTTTTTTTCCTCTCATAAAACCAAATGCAGAGACAACAACAATCATCAGATTCGGAGAGATTGATGCAAAAGAAAGTGCCTGAAATACGGTACTCTGCAAAAGGTAGCAGACAGCTATGATTAAAAATACAGTTATTTTTCTTCGCATGTCATCCTCCCTGATTTAATTTTCCACCGTCTGTTTCTTGTTCAAAATGACAAGTACTTCTTCGATATGCTCAAAATCAACCGCCGGTGTAATAGTTCCTGATTTAGTCAGATTGTTGGAATCTGTCTCGATCGAGCTGATATATCCGATTAAGATTCCCTGCTGATAATTGTAAGAAACCGCGGAAGTGACCACCGGATCATTGATGGAAACTTCATTGTCTTTGTCATTTAAATTATTGAATTCAATCACCATATCTTCGTTCATTTTCTGCAGACTTCCGGACACGATCAGGTTATCCGAAGTAGTCGTAACCATTCCGCTGACTTTGCTGGTGTCATTGATGATTGATGTCACCTTGGCATAATTTGGTCCGACATCTGTGACAATTCCAACAAGTCCGCTTCCTGCCATAACATTCATATCCACTTCAATTCCATCATTACTGCCCTTATCGATTGTAAAAGTATTAAACCAGTTTCCACTGTTTTTTCCGATTACATTCGCTGCAACTTTCTCATAACTCGGGTATTTCTGATCGAGATTGTAAAGTTCCCTTAAGTTGTCTAACTCGTACTGCTCCAGTTTAATTGTATTCAGTTCTGTTGTCAGTTCATCTACCTGATTCTGCAGATCCTCATTCTCTGCCATAACATCACTTAAGTTTTTCAGATTTGCCGCCTTGTCGGAGATCCAGGTGCCAACTTTATTGATTCCCTCCTGCATTGGCACAAAAACATAACCGGCTGCCGCATTCAGCGGACCACCGGATATATTTAAAGTAAAACTTAATAACATGATGATAATACATACCCCTGACATGATCAGAAGAAGGTATCTTGCAGGAAGAAAAAATTTTGATTTTCGTCTCATTCCATTCCTCAATTTCTAACAACGTATGCAGGTGTATCCTGCATTACATTCTATTTTAAGATTTTATTTTTCATGCTGAATGCCAGATGTTTGTACTTCTGGTCACTTACAATCTTCACCAGTCCACGGACAACACACTCTTCCGGCTCCTCACAGGTGTTGATCTCAATGCCTGTGATATCTTTGAACAACTGGCTCAGATTATGTATCTGGGAGCTTCCACCGGTAATGTAAATACCGGAATGGATAATATCTTTTGCAAGCTCCGGTGGAGTTTTCTCTAAGATCATCTTGATGGAATTACAGATGCTGTTTAAGTTATCCTTGATCGCCTCGTAGACAACTTCCCCTGTGATCTCCATCTCAATCGGAAGTCCACTTACCACATCACGTCCTACAATGACCATGGTTTCTGTATTTCCAGGAATACCGGAACCAAGCTTCTCTTTTAATGCCTGTGCGGTCTTCTGACCAATCACAAGATTATAGGTTCTCTTCACATAAGTAATGATCGATTCATCAATCCGGTTGCCTCCGAAATGCAACAGATCACTCAATACCAGTCCGCCGAGGGAGATGACAGAAATTTCTGTTGTATCTGCACCGATGTCCACAACCATGATACCGGTCGGCTCATTGACATCCAGTCCAAGGCCAACGGCATCCGCAATTGGTTTTTCACATAAAAGGACACTCTTTGGTTTTAATTTACTCTTGTAGAACATCTCAAAAAACGCTCTCTTTTCTACATCTGTAATATCAGTTGGAACCGCAACGATAAATTCAGCACCCCGGATTTTTCCCTTCATATGCTCTTCTAAGTACATCTGGAGCATGGTCTGAAGATTATTAAAATCAGCGATTACTCCACTGATCACCGGGAATGTGACATTGATCGTCTCCGGTGCTTTTTCATACATTGCATAAGCAGCATCACCATAAGCATAAATCTGGTCTTTTTTTACCAGAGCTATGGTATTCTTCTCATTTAATATTTTATTGGAAGTCTTGCAGTAAATCTTCATATTGCAGGTTCCAAGATCAATTCCATATACGTTGCTGTTCATTTTCTTCTCCCTTGTGTTGTTTTCCATAATCAAAGAATCCGTTGTAGTTTCACGGAGTATTTCATAACGGTAACTTCCCATTATGTGAGATACCCGGCTTCCCGGTAACTGAAGTAAGTACGGTCACCTATAATAATATGATCTGACAGCGCAATGCCTAATAATTTTCCGGCTTCTGCGATCCTTGCAGTCACGGTATTATCCTCTCCGGAGGGAACTGCCCTGCCGCTTGGATGATTGTGTACCATCACAATGTGTACTGCCTTTTTCTCCAATGCACAGATAAAAATCTCTCTCGGCGGAACAATCGAGGAACTGACACTTCCTGTTGTGACAACAGAGTCTCCCAGCCATTTACATTTGCTATCAAACATGCAGACGATCAGCTTCTCCTGCTGCTCGTGCCTTAGCTGTTCCATATAATACTCTGCAACCGTTGCTGCGCTCCTCATCTGAATACCCTCAAAATGTCTGGTATTGGCAATCCGCGTGGAAAGTTCCGCAATGCATTTTAACTGCATCGCGATCACATCTCCGATTCCGTGGATCTTTTTCATTTCATCGTAAGACATCTCATAAAGATTCATGAGGTTTCTGTCTTTCTGTGATAAAAAACTTCTTGCCACATCCACGGCAGTCATTTTACTGCTTCCTGATTTGATCACGATTGCTAAAAGTTCTGCATCGCTTAACGCTGTTGCACCGTATTTCCAGAACTTCTCATACGGTCTTTCGGATTCCGGTAATTCTTTTGTTGTGAATGAGTGATTCATAAATTCCTTTCACTCTCCCTGAAACTCTTTTTTCATTTTAGCATAACAAATCTGTATTAACAAGATTCCGTTCCTTAAGTTTTTGTAAAGACATCAAAATTCCTAGCTTTGCATGATACCAGGTCAGTCCACCCTGAAAATAAACGGCGTATGGAGGCTTGATCGGTCCATCTGCACTGAGTTCAATGGAAGATCCCTGTACAAAAGCTCCGGCAGCCATGATGACATCACTGTCATATCCCGGCATTGCCCATGGTTCCGGTGTTACATAACTGTCTACCGGTGCGGCTGCCTGGATTCCCTCACAAAATGCGATCATCGCATCCGGGTTATTGAAGGTAACTGCCTGAATGATATCGTGGCGGCTCTCTGTACCGTCCGGAATGACGGAAAAACCTAATTTTTCATATATATTAGCAGCAAAAACAGCTCCTTTTAATGCACCGCTTACCACAGTCGGTGCCATGAAAAATCCCTGATAAAAAGACTGGATCACACCGAGAGATGCTCCAACTTCTTTTCCAAGTCCCGGAGAAGTCAGACGATATGCTGCATTTTCCACGCACTCTTTTTTGCCGACGATATAGCCGCCGATCGGTGCAAGTCCGCCGCCCGGATTTTTGATGAGGGAACCAACGATCATATCCGCGCCGACCTCTAACGGCTCTTTTTCTTCCACAAATTCGCCGTAGCAGTTATCTACCATGCAGATTACATCCGGTTTGATATTTTTGATAAAGGAGATCAGCTCACCGATTCTTGTTACGGATAACGTAGGTCTTGTGGCATATCCTTTGGAACGTTGGATTGTCACCAGTTTCGTGCGGTCATTGATTGCTTTTTTGATATTCTCATAATCAAAACTTCCGTCCGGCAATAAATCAACCTGGCTGTAAGTGACACCATATTCTGCCAGAGAGCCCTTGGATGGACGGATTCCGATCACTTCCTCTAAGGTGTCGTAAGGTTTGCCTACCGGAGACAAAAGTTCATCCCCAGGTCTTAAATTCGACATTAAAGCGAGTGCAAGCGCGTGGGTTCCACAGGTAATCTGTGGTCTGACCAGTGCATCCTCTCCCTTAAAACAGGAAGCGTACACTTTTTCCAGCGTATCCCTTCCAAGATCATTATATCCATATCCCGAACTCATATTAAAACATTCTGCGCTGACGCGGTTCTCCTGCATCGCTTTTATGACTTTCATCTGGTTGTATTCTGCTCTTGCGTCGATCTCTGCAAAACGCTCCTTTAAAGATTCCTCGATTTTTTCTCCAAATTCGTATACTTCCCTGGAGATTCCAAGATTTTTGTATTGTTCTTCTAAAAACTGGTTCATTGCTATCTATTTATCCTCTCTTCGTTATTGAGCGAAACTCTTTTTTTTGCTGTTATAAGTTGCTCAAAATTATAATTGTTAATTTATGATAGTCTTTTCTTTTAAGATATTTATCATACTGTCTAAGATTTTTGCATCCTGATAATCATAAGCCTGTTTATCAAGCCAGATGACGTCACGCTCACGGCGGAACCAGGTGAGTTGTCGTTTGGCAAAATGTCTGGTCTCACGCTTGATGATGTAGATGGCTTCTTCTAAAGTCTTCCGATCTTCCAGGTAATCTAAGATTTCCTTGTAGCCAAGTCCCTGCATGGAAACCATATCACGGTGAAAGCCCATATTTTTTAATTTCTGCACTTCATCCACAAGTCCCTGTTCTATCATAAGATCAACCCGTTTGTCAATATTCGCATAAAGATGTGGTCTCTCATCTGTGAGCACAAAATATGCAAAATGATAAGGGGATGTTTTCTCCCGCTCTTTTTCATTGTGTTCTGAAATCCGCTTACCGGAAAGATGATAAAATTCCAATGCACGGATCACGCGCTTGATATTATTGGCATGAATGGCATCTGCGGACGCCGGATCGACTTCACGCAGCATGTTGTGCAGATAGTGTGCACCTTTTTCTGCCGCAAGCAGTTCTAATTCTGCCCGGTATGCCTCATCACACTCCTGCTCTGTAAAGTCAATATCATAGAGAAGTGCCTGAATATAAAATCCTGTGCCGCCTGCAATGATTGGGATTTTTTCCTCTGCATAGATTTCCTCCAAATGCTCTTTCGCACGCTCCACAAATTTTACCACATGAAATTCTTCATCCGGTTCAAATTCATCGATCAGATAGTGTCTGACGCCATCCATCTCCTCCGACATCACCTTTGCAGAGCCGATATCCATATGCCGGTATACCTGCATGGAGTCTGCGGAGATGATCGATCCGTTGATTTTTTTTGCAAGCTCGATGGACAAGGCTGTTTTTCCAACGGCTGTCGGTCCGGTCAAAATGACCATCGGTCTTTTTTCTGTCATATTTTTTATACGATTCTCCTGAATTTCTTTTCAATTTCATACTTTGTCATGGAAATGATCGTTGGTCTTCCATGAGGACAATTGTATGGATTATCCAACTCTAAAAGCTCATCAATCAGCGCTTCAATCTCCGGTCTGGAAAGATGATTGTTTCCTTTGACTGCAGCTTTACAGGACATAGACGCCACTTTTTCCATAATCAGATTCGGTGCGTCTTTGCCGGAAATATTGGCAAAATCATCCAGCATTTCAATGAACATGGTTTTCATGTCGATATCTGTAAAATCTGCCGGAATTGCAGTAATTGCATATTCTTTCCCACCAAAAGGTTCAATTTGATATCCAAACATCGAGAGCTGCGATTCATAAGTTTCCAGTGCCTGCACCTCATCCTGATTCAATGTCAGGATGATTGGCGGACTGATTGTCTGCGATGTAAATGTTTTCTCTGAAATCTTTTTCATCGTGCGCTCGTAAAGTACTTTTTCATGTGCGGCATGCTGGTCGATGATAAAGAGTTTATCCTCGTATTCGATCAGCCAGTAGGTATCGAATAACTGACCGATGATTTTATGTTTTTTTCTTGCATCTTTCGTCAGAAAATGAGAGTCAAGCTGTTCTAAATTCTGCTGCTCATAGATTGGAGCGGTTTCCTGCGGTGTAGATTCTATGTCATGTATTTCTGATACGATTTCTTTAAAATTATTTTCTAATGTAGGTTGTTCAGAATTTATCTCTGCTATTGGCTCTTTGGAAGTATTTGTTTTCGCTTCTGCTGCAAGCGGCTTTGCAAATAAATTTTCTTCCTGCACAGTCAATGGACTTGCACTGGTCTGTTTCATTTTTTCAAAGAAAGCATCCTGACCTCGCCGCCTGATCTCGAAAGGCTCCGGTGTATGTTTTGGAACTGGTGGAATCATTTCTTTCTTTTCTTCTGTCACCGGAACTTCCGGGATAAAATCCCGATGAGAGATTGTATTTCGGATAATCTCAAATAAAGAACGATAAATTTCCTCATTCTGACTGAACCGCAATTCCATCTTAGTCGGATGTACATTGACATCTAAAAGTTCCGAGTTCATCTCAAAGTAAAGCACACAGAACGGATACTGGTGCTGCATCATAAAGCCCTTGTATGCCTCCTCAATGGATTTGGCGATCAGTGCACTTTTGATGTAGCGGCCGTTGATAAAATAGTTCTCATAGTTACGGTTTCCTCTGGAGATCATTGGTTTTCCAATAAAGCCGCGAAGCTTAAACAACTCAGTCTCATGTTCTACCTTCAGAACCGCAGATGTAATATCTCTTCCGTAAATATGGTAAATGAGGTCTTTTTCGTTTCCATTGCCTGATGTGTGTAGTTTTGTCTGGCCATTGTTAATAAATTTAAAGGAGACATCCGGGTGGGACAATGCCATGCGCTCCATCAGGTCACTGATATATCCAGCCTCTGTCTGGGCGGTCTTCAGGAATTTTCTTCTGGCTGGAACATTGTAAAAAAGGTTTCTTACGATAAAAGTCGTTCCTTCCGGCGCCCCGATCTCCTCGTTTTCAACTTCTTTGGAACCTTCGATCACATATCTGGTTCCTGTCAGTTCCTCGTAAGTCTTTGTGATCAGCTCGACCTGCGCAACTGCTGCTATACTTGAAAGTGCCTCACCGCGGAAGCCAAGGGAATGAATACTGAGCAGGTCTTCCACACTGCGGATTTTACTGGTAGAATGACGCAGAAAAGCAATCGGCACCTGTTTTTTCGCAATTCCGCATCCATTGTCCGTAATACGGATAAAAGAGATACCGCCCTCTTTGATCTCGACGGTCACGGCAGTCGCTTTCGCATCTATCGCATTTTCCACTAACTCTTTTACAACAGAAGAAGGTCGTTCTACCACTTCGCCCGCTGCGATTTTATCGATCGTCTCCTGATTCAGTAACATGATTTCCGGCATTTTCAGACACTTCCTTTCTTTCAGTCAAAAAGCTGCTCCTTACCAGCGGTTTTTGATCTTATTCTGTAATTCGTATAATTTATTCAAAGCATCGATTGGCGTCATATTGCTCAGATCGACACTCTTCAATTCCTCTAAAATATCATCATCTTTTACCGTGTCAAATAAAGACATCTGTGCAAGATCCACTTCGTCTAATTTTTCTTTTTTCTTTTTCGTTCCAGTCTCGACGGACAGATTTTTTGTAACTGCGGTAATGTCATTTGCACTTAATTCTTCCACGATCTGTTTTGCACGCTCAATGACGGAATCCGGCACACCTGCCAGTTTTGCCACCTGGATACCATAACTCTTGTCGGCACCGCCCCGGACGATCTTGCGCAAGAACACGATATCGTCGCCCTTTTCTTTGACTGCGATACAGTAATTGTTCACATTGTGCAGTTTGCCCTCCAACTCGGTCAGTTCATGGTAATGTGTTGCAAACAGTGTCTTGGCTCCGAGCAGCTTCGGATTGCTGATGTGCTCAACTACCGCCCATGCGATACTCAGGCCATCAAATGTGCTTGTGCCCCGCCCGATCTCATCTAAGACGAGCAGCGAGTTGCTGGTGGCGTTGCGCAGGATATTTGCAACTTCATTCATCTCTACCATAAACGTGCTCTGTCCGCTTGCAAGATCATCTGACGCTCCAACCCTTGTAAAAATACGGTCAACAATTCCGATTTTTGCTGAAGATGCCGGAACAAAGCTTCCAATCTGTGCCATCAGCACTATGATCGCCGTTTGACGCATGTAAGTGGACTTACCCGCCATGTTCGGTCCCGTGATAATGGAAATACGGTTGTTGCCGTTGTCTAAATATGTATCATTTGCGATAAACATATCGTTGTTCATCATCTTTTCAACAACCGGATGTCTGCCGTCTTTGATGTCAATCACACCATTTTCGTTAATTTTCGGGCGGCAGTAATTATTCTGGTCTGCCACCACGGCAAGAGAAACAAAGGCATCAAGCTTTGCTACCGCTTTTGCTGTTTTCTGGATGCGGACCACTTCCGCTGCGATCCTGTTGCGCACTTCACAGAACAGATCGTATTCCAAATTGATCAGCTTGTCCTCTGCTCCTAAAATCATATCCTCAAGCTCTTTTAACTCCGGTGTGATATAACGCTCTGCATTGGCGAGTGTCTGCTTTCTCGTAAAGTAATCCGGCACGAGATCCTTGTAGGAATTTGTCACTTCCAGATAATATCCAAATACTTTGTTAAATTTAATTTTGAGGTTTTTAATCCCGGTCTTTTCACGCTCTTTTGCCTCTAACTCTGCAAGCCATGTTTTTCCTTCGGTCTTTGCGTGACGGTACTTGTCTACATTTTCGTTATAACCGTCTTTGATAAGACCTCCCTCGCGCACAGAAATCGGAGGTTCTTCCATGATCGATGCATCAATTAACTGATAAAGTTCTTCTAACGAATCCATATCCGCCTGAATTTCTTTTAAAAGTTCCGTATCAAAATCTTCCAGCAATGTTTTGATTGGCGGGAGCATTCCAATGGAATTCTTAAATGCGATCAGGTCCCTCGGATTTGCGGACATATAAGTCACACGGGTGATGAGACGCTCAAGATCGTAGATTGGATTTAAGTACTCACGCAGTTCCTCTCTTGTGATCATATGTTTGTTGATATCAGCGATCGCATCCTGCCTTTTTTCAATCTCTGCCTTATCGATCAGCGGCTGTTCGACATAAGAACGAAGAAGCCTTGCGCCCATGGCAGTTTTGGTCTTGTCCAATACCCAGAGCAGTGAACCACGTTTCTGTTTTTCACGCATTGTCTCTACCAGTTCCAGGTTTCGTCTTGTGGAACTGTCAATGATCATAAATTTACCGGTCGAATATGGATGTATGGCAGAAATATGATCCAGATTGTTTTTCTGTGTCTCATAGAGATATTTTAACAATGCCCCTGCTGCGATCGTTCCATAGGCATAATCGTTTAAGCCAAGCCCCTCCAGACTGTTGACATGAAAATGTCCTTTTAAGGTTGTCTCCGCCGTCTCGTCGCTGAAGTACCATGCATCCAGAGAATAAATGGTAATTCCGAGACGATGACGCATGTCTTCCAGATCCACGCCACTCATATAAAAGCTCTCATTGCAGACAATCTCGGAAGGTGCGAATTTATTGATCTCATCGATCAGCTTCCGCTCGGAGTCCACTTCCGTGACATAATAGTCGCCGGTGGAAACATCCGCAAGGGAAATCCCATATTTATCTGCCAGATAGACAATACACATAATGTAATTGTTTTTGGATTCATCCAGAGCCTGGATATCCATATTCGTTCCAGGCGTTACAACACGGATGACCTCTCTTTTTACAATTCCTTTTGCAAGCTTTGGATCTTCCACCTGCTCACAGATCGCCACTTTATGTCCATTGGCTACCAGACGGTTTAAATATCCTTCCACTGCATGATATGGGATACCGCACATCGGCGCACGTTCCTCCATACCGCAGCTTTTTCCGGTTAATGTCAGCTCTAACTCTTTTGACACTAACACGGCATCATCAAAAAACATCTCATAAAAATCACCGAGACGGTAAAATAAAATACAATCTTTATATTCTTCTTTGGTCTGCAGATAATGCTGCATCATTGGTGTAAATTCTGCCACTTATGTTACTTCCTTCCATTGCGCCTGTTTATCATGCGCAATTATCTGATTCTTCTGACTGCGATTTCCTTATTTGAAAGGCTGATATTTTCGAATGACCGCCTCCGCCACTTTCATGCCGTCCATTGCCGCAGAAGTGATCCCTCCGGCATATCCGGCTCCCTCTCCGCATGGATAAATGCCTCTGATATTTGCCTCAAACACCTCATCCCTGCGGATGCGTACCGGTGAGGACGTCCGGCTCTCCACGCCGGACAGGATCGCATCGTTCCGGTCAAAATCCGGGATATGTTTTGAAAAGGAATGCATTCCCTCGATAAAAGACTGCTCCATCTCATCCGGAAACAGACCTCTTAAATTTGAAAATGCAGTCTCACCTCTTGTCTCCGAAGAAAAAGTTCCATATCCTGTGCTTTTTTTATTTTCACAGTAATCACCGAAAAGCTGCTGTGGAATTTTTCCGTTTCCAAGTGCAAACGCTTTTTCTTCGAGTCTGCGCTGGAATTCTACACCGGAAAGTGCGTCCGTTCCGTCAAAATCGTCCGGTGTCACAGAGACGATGATCGCGCTGTTTGCATTCTTGCTTCCACGGTCGGAATAACTCATTCCGTTGATCGCAAGACGTTTTTCCTCCGAGGAGGCATTCACAACATAGCCACCCGGACACATACAGAAGGAGTAAACCCCCCTTCCATTTGCAAGGTTTGCGGTCACTTTATAAGGTGCTGCCTCAAGCAGTTCTGCATATTTTTCTCCATACTGGCTGCGGTTGATGTCCCTCTGTGGGTGCTCCACACGAAAACCGATTGCAAAGGCCTTTGGCTCCATAAAAAGCCCGGTCTTATGAAGCATCTCAAACGTATCGCGCGCACTATGCCCAAGTGCGAGCACACAGACTTCCGTTTCCATCCAGGCATTGTGGTTGATCTCAACAGCTTTGATCTTCTGGTCCGCCACCCGAATATCTGTCACACAGTTCTCAAATTCGAATGTGCCACCCAGCTGAAGGATCTCTTCGCGCATTGCTGCGATAACGTCCGATAAAATATCCGTTCCAATATGCGGCTTGCTCTCATATGTGATTTTCTCCGGCGCTCCAAAGGATACAAACGTATCTAATACGAACCGGTTGCGCCCAAGAGGATCTTTCACCAGAGTATTCAATTTTCCGTCTGAAAACGTTCCTGCACCGCCTTCGCCAAACTGCACGTTAGACGTCGGATCCAGTACGCCTGTTTTCCAGAAGTGTAAAACATCTTCTGTCCGCTCCCCGACTTTTTTTCCGCGTTCGAATACGAGAGGTCTGTATCCTTCCCTTGCAAGCAGATACGCGCAGAAAAGTCCTGCCGGACCGGCTCCGATCACCACCGGCCGGTGGTTGAAACGCTCTGTGCCATGTTCCGGCACTTTATATTTTTTCTCTTTGACGCAGACTGCATTCTTATTTCCAGAGTGTTTTAAAATCTTCTCTTCCTTATCCACCCATACATCTACGGAATAGACAATGGAAACCTCCGGTTTCTTCCTTGCGTCGATTGATTTTTTTACAATCTGTAACTTTTTGATCTGATCTCTTTTTATTTTTAAACTTTTTTCAATTTTCTGATAGAACTGCTCCTCACTATGTTCTACGGGCAGTTTTAACTGACTAACTCGTATCATTCTTTTTTCCTGATCTTCCTGTGTTTTATTATAAATCCTTTACGCATCCGCTTTTCTGTTCACCGCACAAAAAAATGTGTCCGGTATCATTCTGCCGCATGCCTGCCGGCCACATAACCACTTGACCATGCCCACTGCAAATTGTAGCCGCCGCACATACCGTCAATGTCAACGACTTCCCCCGCAAAATAAACGTTTGGAACAAGTCTCGACTCCATTGTCTGTGGATCGATCTCATCCGTATGTACACCGCCTGCGCAGACCTGTGCCTGTTCAAAAGACTTGCTTCCTGTCACACAGACTTCCATGTGCTTACACTGTTTTACAAGCTGCAGCAATTCCTTTTTCGTGATCTCCTCTGCCGGCTTTTTCAGCGAAATGTGCGCTTCCTTTAACAGCACATCGCTCAATTTATGGTTCAGCAGCCCGACCATTGCCTCGTCCGCAGTCTTGCCATGCGCATATTCTCGAAAGCGGCTTTCGAACAATTGTTCTGTCTCCTGTTCACTCAGCTTTGGCAGAAAATCAATCTGTGCTGTAACCGCCTGCTTTTTCTTTAACGCTTTTGTTGCAAAACGGCTGACCTGAAATATCGGAATGCCGGAAATTCCATAATCCGTCAATTGAAGTTCGCCACGCTCAGAAATGATGTTCTCTCCAGCTATAAAAAGAGAAACTTCTGCCTCTGTGCGGATTCCTGCGAGCTGTTTAAAAAAGGATTCCCTGCACTGTAATGCAGTTAACGCCGGAACAACATCCGAAAAACGATGTCCAAATGCCTTGATCAGAGGAATTGCGCTTCCATCACTTCCCGTTTTTGGTGCAGCCAGAAGACCCGTGGCAAAAATGATTTTTTTTCCAGAAAATCTTCCTTTGTCAGTCTCTAACAGAAAACCGTTTTTTTTCTCTGAAATATTGCGAAGCTCACACTCGGTTACCACAGAGACATGGCGGAATGTTAATTCCATACGAAGCACATCTAATACAGATGCCGCCTGCTCGCTTGCTGGATAATAGTAACCATTCCTGTTTTTAGGATAAATCCCAAGTTTTTCAAAAAAAGAAACTGTCTCTTCAAAACCAAATTGTTCCATGACCGGCAGCACAAATGCAGGGTCATCTCCGCGATAATACGTGACACCCTGCAATTCGTTCGTATAATTACA
>OOBS01000310.1_pt1 | contig 20698 bp, 20 predicted proteins | sample 1671381 | NCBI WGS metagenome assembly OOBS01 (sample SAMN06348151, study PRJEB24527) | human gut metagenome | biome: human gut; feature: ankylosing spondylitis patient; material: feces | host: Homo sapiens | place: China | collected 2015-10 | reverse complement strand
TGAAAGTCAGGGCTTTGTGATTTTTTTAAGAATCAGGGAGTTTTGACACACCCTCACGCTAATATCACTTCACAACCTTACGTCCTCCAACAATGTACAAGCCGTGCGGCATATCATTGATATCGGTACCAAGCAATGTTCCATCAATAGAGAAAACACGGCAGTCGGCAGTCTTGTTATCGATTGTTCTCAACGACACTATACCTGTCAGGTTCTTATTGTCAACGATATTATTGTCGTCGCCACCCTTTACAAGAAAACTTACAGTGCCATCATCATTAAGTGTTATCTCGGTAATGGGCTTACCCATGAACGAGGTTCCCTTCTTCGAATCGTTACTGTTCCACAGCATTGCTGCTGGTGCAGACGTATCGGTCAATTCATTATTTATTACCGAGCCTGTCTTTGTATTGACATAAGGATAAAGGTCGCCACGTATCTTAGACACCACATTGTTAGTAGCCTCATTGTCAGCATGGAATATCGTCATGCGCTGATGGTCTTGTCCGGTGGCATTTACATTATTTGATGTCCAACGGCTCTTGAGATAATCTACATGCGTTATCATCAATCCCTTGCCAAAGAGTTTGCAGTCCCAACCTGTCTTTTGACGGTTCTCAAAGAGATAGTACTCGTCGGGATTGTTGTCATTATACATAATAAATGGACGTCCATAGTCGGTAGACGACTGCATTGACTTTATCGTAGCAGCCTTGTCAAGAACTATAGGCTCTACCCATCCAGCATATATACGCTCCCATGCAGTGAAGTTGGGCGGTGTAAATCCATCGCCAAGATAGTTGCCGTTCGACAATAGGTCGTAATAACCCATACCATACTGCTTCTGTCCGTTAGTGTCGTAGGTATCGGGAAATCCAAGACAGTGAGAGAACTCATGGCATATAGTACCAATGCCTGATGCACGTGTATCACCCGTATATCCATCCTTGCTTAGTACACCCAGCAATTCACTGGCACATGCATATCGGTCTATCGAGCCAGTGCTGTAAGTTAGTTTGCCACCACGATTGCGCATATAGTACATATGCGCCCAAATGGTATTAGGGTCATCAGATGCATTCTCGCCCAATCCTGCATATAGATAGAACACTTGGTCGGCAATGCCGTCGCCATCCCAATCATAGTCGGCAAGGTTTACTTTTGGAGCTGCCATATCCGAAGCCTCTTTAAGCATCTCGCCCATCTTGACATCTTTTGTCGATGATGTGTTGGCACCATAATAGGCATATCCCTTGCTTACGCAAACTGGACCTATTACATCGAAGGTAAGGTCGAACTGCCCATTACTTTGAGCTTTGTAATAATCGTGAACAGAACCTATGTACCCCTCGTCGTTTGTAAAACCCGACTGATTAGCAATGGCATCGTAGTAGGCATGGTCGTGAGCCTTGTCAAACTTCTTGTCGGCAAACTCGACAAGAATGATAAGGCCTTTCTTCGTTCCGGTATAAGTGATGTGGTCGCCACCTATGCCACCCTTAAACAATGGTGCACGCATAATGCGGGCTTTGTCTTGAAGAGTATCAAAGTTGGCATCAACAAAACACTTGCCATCATCAGATAGAGTATATCGCTTGCCGTCGGCAGTCTCCCACCAACTCAAAAACTCATCACCCTGCAACTCGGCTGTTATAACATTGCCATTGGCTGTTGGTAAGGTCTTCTTAAATCCCGGCATTACCGGAGCTGCGAAAGAAGTGGCTGCTGCTATGAGCAAAGCCGCAAGAAAGGTTAGTCTTCTTTTCATATGTATTTTTTTTATATGTTTTACTTTATGCACTCTCTTGACAAGAATTCGTTGTACTCGTTGCGGTAACCGTTGAACACGTTGATGTCTACCTCAAGACGTATACCACTGACTCTTCCATCAGGACATAGCTGCCAATACACCAAGTGTACATCGGGCTTGTACTCGCCGTAACGGGCTATCCATATGTTATAGTCGCGCTTCAAGTCGGGAGCCAAAGCCAGGTAACGGTTAACGAAACTCTGTGATATGTAAAGCACCGGCTTAGTGCCTGTATGCTCGCCTACCATACGCAGCCATGTGCGCACAGCACGAAATAGAGCATCTGGTCCACCCATTGCCTTTATCTGCTGATGCGTAGGTTCCACATCAAGCACGGGCGGAAGGTCGCCCTTACGGAATATGGAGTTCTTAATAAAGTATCTTGCTTGTGCCGATGCCGGTGTGCGTGTAGAGAAAAAGTGATAGGCTCCTACCTTTATTCCACGTCCACGTGCAGAAAGGTAGTCGGCACGATAGTAGCGGTTTCGTATTGATGTACCCTCGGTCGACTTGATGTAACAGAACGATACCGGATAATCTACCTTTCCCGTAACATGCTTGCGCGATATATTGCCTAAATGCGATATACGTATCTTGCTCCAGTCAATTGGATAGTGTCGGCGACCTTTGTCATGCTGAAAGCGTGATATATCGATACCATATATACGGTCGGCGGTATATTCAAGTCGTTCGCCAAGGAATCGGTCGGCACGCCATTCGCCGGCACGCACATGTCGCTTGCTTGTTATGTCAAAGCCAAAACCAGTGCGCTTGCCATCCTTCCAGCTTCCAACATACAGATTGCGGTTGGGATCGATAAACGAACCATGTCCTTGTGCTATAGCATCTTGGTTCATCTCACCCGAATATGTACCAGTAGAGTCGGTCCATGTTCCACTTACAAGTGTGTCTGCACGCCATATTCCTACAATGCGATGATGCAAAGTGTCGTGACTTACACCCTTGCCACAACGCTTGCCCATACGCCACTCGCCTGCATAAACTATGCTGTCGCCTATAGACAGTTGTCCGTAACCGTCATACTTACCATCCTTTATACCGCCACGATATGTGGTGTTGCCATTGCGCACCACGGCTTGACCATCGGTTGCAATGTCGCGGCAAGCGGTTATAGCGAGCAGTAAGACTAATAAGTATGTTGTTTTTAAGAATTTCATTTTAATGATAGGTTTGTTTTTTTGTTTACCAATCTCTAACAATCGAGCCACCTGCCACAATACCCACAAACTGTCCCTTAGTTGTGAAAACTGGCGACCCATCTGACACAAGCACCCTCGGCAAATCGTGTCTAAATCCGCTTATACGTCTACCTGGAATAACAAGAGGCTGAATAGTGTCACAATCGAGTCCGCTTTCGCCCAAACCAGAATAACCAACAGCACGTATATCGCGCTCTTTGTCGCAGCTCCAAGGCAACATATGTAGAGGTGTTACACCGTCGGGAGTAGACGTATCGACTGTCTGTAACGTCATTGTGTGATGTTTCTTTCCTGTTGAAACAATGTTGAGTGGAGTGCGCACTACATGTCCGCTATCGTTGCGGTAGACTGCCGTATAGCTTACAACTGTACGCAGTGCCAAATGATGTTTGCCTACCGACGTAATGCTGTCGAGCAAATGTCTTGCACGCAACACGTCATTGTATGACGTACCAACGTGAGAAGCTATACCGGCTATGGTCTGATAGCCATTGTCTTGCACTCCGTGCACACGCAGATAATATTTTAGTTCGGATTGTTGCGAGCGCAACCTATTAGCCTGATCGACTATTGAGGCACGGCATAGTAGCACAATGGTAGAATCGTCCTTAACCTTAGGCAGCTGTTGCACTGCATGGTAAGCGGTGACAATACGCCCTCTGCACCAAGGTATGGCTGTATAACCATTAAGCCAACAGCCTGCCATACGATGTCTATGCACTGCCGAATCGCGATTGGCAGTAACCCCAAGCAACACAGTATCGCCCTGGGCACCTTCAAAGTAGAGCAGAGGTTTGCCGTCTACACACACCTCATGCCATACCTTCTGTTCTACAACCACAGTGCTGCGAAGCAATGAGCTGGCAGATGGTGGTACAAGCATCCATACCACAAAGCCAACAATCAGCAGCACAACAAACAGCAGGATGCCTATAAATATTTTCTTGCCTATATATTTCATAATGTAGTAAGCCTTTGCATTTTCGTGCGAAATTACAAAATATATCGTTACGGCGACGCTTTTTTATCCTATTTTTTTGTATATTCCGATGTTAATCGTAACTTTGCAAGATAGCAAAATACGAAAACCCAAAGTATGAATCTATCTGATTTCTTCAGGAAATTCAAAAGCCGCTACCTCATTGGCAATATATGCGCCATGATAGCGGTAGTGGTAGTGGCATGTATCGGCGTTAAATACGGCCTTGACATATACACTCACCACGGTGAGTCCATATCTATTCCCGACGTGCGCAAAAAGACATTTGAGGATGCCCGCTACCTGCTTGAGCAGTCGGGACTGCAAATAGTGGTAAGCGATACGGGATACGTACGCAATCTTCAGCCGGGCTGCATTCTTGAGCAGACACCCGAGCCAGGCGACCATGTGAAGTCGGGACATATTGTATATGTTATTGTCAATGCTTCGCACACGCCTACACTAACTATACCCGACATTATTGACAACAGTTCACTGCGTGAGGCTATGGCCAAATTGTCGGCTATGGGCTTCAAACTTACACAACCCGAATATATCGACGGTGAGAAAGACTGGGTATACGGCATCACTGTTAAGGGCAGGCACTTAGTAGCAGGCGATAAGGTGTCGATAGACGATTGGGTTACGATACAAGTAGGCAACGGACAGCGCGACTCTACAGAAGACATCGACTACATAGACACACCCTACCCTGCCGAGGAAGGCATAATAGAGAATGAGGGTGGTGATGTGGATGAATTCAAAGAGGTGCAAGGCCCGATTAATGACCAATAGATTATCGAATTATGACAGAACAGATACAGGATATAGAAGAATTTGACAACGAGCTGGATACAGCCGAACTGAACGATGCCGACGAGAACGGCCAACTATACGAGCATTTCCGCTTTGTAGCCGACCCAGGCATGGCTCCTTTGCGTGTAGACAAGTTTATGTGCGAGAAGTTGCCACACTCGTCACGCAACCGTATACAGACAGCTGCCGACTCGGGATTTGTACATGTTGGAGGCCGACCGGTAAAGAGCAACTATAAGGTGCGACCTGGAGATGTGGTTACACTTATGCTCGACCGACCACGACACGATACAAGTATTGTGGCCGAAGATATACCTATTAATATTGTATACGAGGACAACGACCTTATGGTAGTAAACAAGGAGGCTGGCATGGTGGTGCATCCAGGTGCAGGCAACTTTACCGGTACTCTTGTTAATGCCATTGCATGGCATCTGCGCGACCTAAAGAGTTACGATCCTAACGATCCTGAAGTGGGCTTGGTTCACCGCATCGACAAAGACACAAGCGGACTGCTCGTAATAGCAAAGACTCCACATGCAAAGAGCGAGCTTGGATTGCAGTTCTTTAATAAGACTACACACCGATCGTATAACGCTCTTGTTTGGGGCAACCTATCCGAAGACGAAGGACGCATAGAGGGCAATATTGCACGCGATCCTAAAGACAGATTGCGCATGACTGTAATGTCGCCCGACTCGGGTATTGGCAAGGAGGCTGTAACCCATTGGCGTGTGCTTGAGCGTTTTGGCTATGTAACACTTATTGAATGTAGACTCGAGACCGGACGCACACACCAGATACGTGCCCATATGAAACATATCGGACATCCGCTATTTGGCGACGAAAGATACGGAGGTATGGAGATATTGCGTGGCGAACGATCTGCCACATACAAGGCTTTCATACAAAACTGCTTTAAGATTTGCCCGCGCCAGGCTCTGCACGCACGCACACTGGGCTTTGTACATCCTACAACAAAGAAGCAGATGGACTTTACAAGCGATTGGCCAGAAGACCTTACCAAGCTTGTTGAGAAATGGCGCGGATATATAGGCGGAACAACCCGCGACACATTCAACAATGAATAATATATACTCATTATATAATAAGATAATGGAAACATTAAAACGTAACATTGCCATCGTATGCGGTGGCGATTCATCAGAACATGACGTGTCTATACGCTCGGCACAGGGTATCTACTCTTTCTTCGACAAGGAGCGCTACAACGTTTATCTTGTAGTGGTAAAGACCGGACAAGACTGGCACGTAAACCTTCCTGACGGAAATACCGCCAAGATTGACAAGAACGACTTTTCGTTCGTACATGACGGCAAGGCTGTAGTCTTCGACTATGCCTATATTACCATACATGGCACACCGGGCGAAAACGGTGTTATGCAAGGCTACTTCGAGCTGTTGCACATTCCTTACAGCACATCGGGTGTGCTTGTAGAGGCTATGACCTTCGACAAGTTTGTGCTAAACAACTACCTGCGTGGTTGGGGCATAAGCGTTGCCAAGAGCTTGCTCTTGCGCCGTGGCGAGGAGGAAAGGTATAGCGAAGAGTTTATCGAGAAAGAGATTGGCATGCCTTGCTTTGTAAAGCCTGCTGCCGATGGTTCAAGCTTCGGTGTGTCTAAGGTAAAGAATGCCGACCAGTTGGCTCCTGCCTTGCGTGTTGCATTTATGGAAAGCGACGAGGTGATGATTGAAAAGTATCTTAAGGGTACAGAGATTTCAATTGGGTGCTACAAGACTAAGACCAAGAGCGTGGTGTTCCCTGCTACTGAGGTTGTTACCGAGAACGAGTTCTTCGACTACAATGCTAAGTACAACGGGCAGGTACAAGAGATTACACCGGCTCGCATAAACCCAGACACCGCAAAGCGTGTTGCCGAGGAAGTTAGCCGCATATACGACATACTTCACTGCAACGGCATCATCCGTATCGACTTCATCATTACCAAGGATAATGAGGGCAACGATGTGCTAAACATGCTTGAGATTAACACCACACCGGGTATGACGCCTACAAGCTTTATACCACAGCAGGTGCGCGCAGCAGGTCTCGACATCAAGGATGTAATGACTGACATCGTTGAGAACCAGTTTTAAAGAATTAGGAGTTAAGAATTAGGATTTAGGAATTGTTGCGGCAGAGCCGCAATGTTGAATTAAGAATTAGGAGTTGGTTTATCAACTCAAAATTCATGTATTCAAAATGAGCAAAGCGCACAATTCCCAACTCCTAATTCATAACTCGTAACTCCTAATTCGTAATTCCTAATTCCTAACTCCTAATTCGTAATTCAGAACATGGATATTCATCAGTTTGACGCCATTCGACCTTTCGAGCCAACAGAGTTGCCCGAAGTGTTCGACCGATTGTTGCAGAACGAACAGTTCTTGCAGGTTCTTGCCTATCTTTATCCTGGAGTGCCCAAGGAGGCAATAGGCATGAAGATGCACCAGTGTCGCACAAACCTCGACTTCCAAAAGGCTTTCTGCTATGATTTCCTTAAGAATCTGTTGGCTAAGGCAAGCCTTGGTATCAGTTCCGACTTCAGCAGAATAGATCTTAAGAAGCGTCATACTTTCGTGAGCAATCACCGCGACATTGTGCTCGACTCGGCATTGCTGCATTTTGAGTTGATTGATGCAGGCAGCAATACTACAACCGAGATTGCCATTGGCGACAACTTGCTTAAATTGCCATGGGTTAAGGACATCGTACGCCTAAACAAGTCGTTCATCGTAGAACGCAGCCTGCCTATGCGACAAATGCTCATGGCTTCAAAGCGACTGTCCGACTATATGCACTTCGTAATTGCCGAGAAGAACGACAATATATGGATTGCACAACGTGAGGGACGTGCTAAGAACTCAGACGACCGTACACAGGAAGCTATACTAAAAATGATGACAATGGGGGGCGAAGGCAATATAGCCGAACGCCTTAAGGCCTTACACATTGTACCACTTGCTATAAGCTACGAGTTTGATCCGTGCGACTGGCTAAAAGCACGCGAGATGCAGTTGAGACGTGATGTGGCTAACTGGAAGAAGGGACCTATGGACGATGTTATCAGCATGAAGACTGGTATTATGGGCTATAAGGGACATATACACTACCAATGCGCTCCATGTATTGACGAGTGGATTGACTCGCTGCCAGCTGATATGTCCAAGAACGATTTCTATGCTGCCGTGGCTAAACACATCGACCACGAGATATGGCGTGGCTACCACTTGTATCCATCCAACTATGTGGCTCTCGACCTTCTGCATGGCAACAACAATATGGCAAGCCATTATACAGAAGCCGACCGCATGGCATTCGAGAAATATTTGGAAGGTCAGTTGGCTAAAATCAATGATCTGCCAAATGCCGACACTGCTTTCTTACGTGAGCGTATGCTGGAGATGTATGCCAACCCGGCTATTAACCAGATGAGCGTTATCTAATGAGAGATATTACCAACAATAATACCCTATATATATAATTATGTATAGAATGGACAATACTTTATACAAGGAATCGCGCCACAGAAGCCTATCTACTTCTGCGACGCGATTCGCGTTTAAGGCTTTACTCTTGATGGCCTTAATAGGCATGGCTTCGTGCCAAAACGAGGGCTACGACACGGGCGATAGTGAATACTCGTACATAACAGCCGAACTGGCTTTGCTGCACACCAACAGCAACAAGGCTGTGGTATATGCCACACTCGACGATGGATCAAGCTTGCAGTTTGCAAGCAAATTCACAACCAAGTGGACTGACAAGGCTGACACAGTGTATCGTGCCCTACTCTACTATGACAAGGCTCTTGACGGCAGCACAACAGTCAAAGCACGTGGCGTGACACAAGTGCCCGTAATAGGTATTGTAAAACAAGAAGATGTAAAGAATATGTGTACCGACCCTCTTGATATCGAGAGTGTGTGGATGGCAAAAAACAAGACATTCATCAATTTATCGCTGTTGCTTAAGTCGGGCACAACAGAGAGCGACAACAGGCAATCGATTGGTCTTGTTGAGCTGTCGCGCTCGGTAGATGCAGACAATAGAAAAAGGGTGGTATTGCAGGTATATCACGACCAAGGAAACGTGCCACAATACTACACTGTACAGCAATATGCCAGCATTGACCTAACAAAGCTTGATGCCAATATAGTGGAAATACAAGCTAATACGTATAACGGAGTTAAAAGGTTTGTTGTAGAATAAACCTTTTAACTCCGTTATTCTTTTATTTATTCGGCAAGTGTCTTGAACGGAACAATCGTTTATTTTTTTTGAAATAAACTTACAATTAGTAATTCTGAGTATGGTATATATAAAAAAATAGGGTGTATCAGAACCTTATGCTTACGGTCTGATACACCCTCTTGGTGTTTTATTGAAGTGTTTACAGCTTCTTGAACTCGCTGTAAATCTTATCGGCTATCTCCTTAAACTCCTCTTCTGAGAGTTTGAGTTTAGGATTAGAGAAAATCATGTCTTTCTCCGACTGCATTGGCACAAGATGTATGTGCGCATGCGGCACCTCAAGTCCGAGCACAGCCTCGCCCACCTTAATGCACGGGAATGCGCGCTTGATGGCTATAGCTACCTTCTTTGCAAAGACGTGATACTCGGCGAGCTCGTCGTCTTCCATATCGAAGATATAGTCTACCTCACGACGTGGTATAACCAGGGTATGACCCTTTACCAACGGATTGATGTCGAGGAAAGCGTAGAACTTGTCGCTCTCGGCACACTTGTAGCTGGGAATTTCGCCCGCAGCAATTTTAGAGAAAATGTCCATGATTGGTTCCTCCTTCTTTTAGTTATTATTCAATAGTGATCTTATCGATGCGCAAGTGGATTGTGCCACGCGGAATCTTAATCTCTACCTCGTCGCCCACCTTGTGGTTGAGCAAACCCTGTGCAATAGGAGTAGTGATAGAAATCTTGCCTTCACGCAGATTGGCCTCGCTCTCGCTTACGATTGTGTATGTCATCTTAGCCTTGTTGGTAAGATTGGTCATCTCCACCTTAGAGAGAATCTGTACACTGTCTGTGCTCAGACGTGATGTGTCTACAATTTTTGCCTCGGCTATAGCAAGCTTGATACGGTTTATCTTCTCTTCGAGATGAGCCTGTGCTTCCTTGGCAGCATCATATTCGGCATTCTCGCTTAAGTCGCCCTTGTCACGGGCTTCAGCGATGGCTGCCGATGCCTTAGGGCGCTCTACTGATTCGAGCTGCTTGAGTTCGGCAACGAGCTTGTCGTAGCCTTCTTGTGACATGTAAGCCATAATAAAATACTTGTTTTTGTTAGTTATTGTTTTTTCGCTTAGGCAATAAAAAAAACAAGAATTCCGACATTGGTCTTAGTGTCGAAATCCTCATTCTCTCGTGCCAATAAAATTTATTTCTTTTGCAAAGTTAAGGATTTAAATCCATATAAACAAGTTTTGCACGCTTTTTTCTCTTTTTCAGTGGTTTATGCGTGTTTACTTATTGCCTAAGCCGGATAGCAAGGCTTAAATACATATAGGATGGACTTGTATAGGTGAAACAATCGGAAACGATATTAATAAAGAATAAAGGGCTTTGCCGTGTTGGGGTTTCTCGTTATTTTTGCAGTATGAATAGGATAATCGCCATATACACCATGATGTGTTGCTGCTTAGCGGCAAGAGCACAGAAGATGCCGGTTGTAGCCGACATGGACACCCGTGTGCCTATTGCGGGTGTCGTTGTAAGCACCAACAACGGGCAGCGTGTTGTTACCGATTATACAGGACGCTTTCATACGCAGTTGCCTTTCAGCAGGCAGCGCAACGGTTTCGAAGAAGCATTATATGCAACGCCGCGTGAACGCTACCGAACTACAGCAAGACACATTGTTCCTTATTCCGCAAGAGGTGGTGCTTAATGATGTGGTGGTTACGGCGCCTGGAATGAGCTTTGATATGAAGAAGGCTATGCAGAAGGAGATGGAGGTGGCACGACTGCCCAAACCTTCGGATGGATTTAATCTGCTTGGCCTGTTCAAACTAATAATGCCATCGGCCAAGGCTAAGGCACAATCGAGAGCGGGCAAGATAAAGAAGATTCTTGATAAATATTGAATGAGCCGTTGCAAGTATTAAGAATATGAAGAACTAACGCCTGGCTTAGACACGTCAAACTATAACAACAACAAATTAATATTACATTATTTATTATGACTATTACAAAAGCTACTCCGGCACATGCAGCCGACATTGCGCAACTGATAATGACGGCAATGACAGAAGACTGCTGCCAGTTTCTGGCAGGCAAGGACCACACTCTTGACGATTTCTATCAGATGATGGTAAAGCTTGTGCTTATGGACGACTCGCAGTACAGCTGGCGCAACGCCTTTGTTGCGCTTGACGACGAGGCTACTAATGGCAACCTTGACTATGCTCCGGTTGCCGGTGCCATTGTAGGTTACGATGGTAAGGACTTGCGACGTCTGCGCCGACGTTTTCAGGAGGAGGCTCTCAGCTGTCTTAATATGGACTACACCAATATGGATGACGAGACACAGGAGGGCGAGTTTTACCTCGACTCGCTTGCTGTCTACTCTGAATATCGCAAGCGTGGCATTGCCTCTAAGCTGCTAAAGCATTTTGTAGAGTATGCTGCCGAGCTTGGTTTGCCTGCTGCTCTGCTTGTAGACAAGAACAATCCTAATGCCGAAAGACTTTATACATCACTGGGGTTTGTATATAAGAATGATGCTATGTGGGGTGGACACGAAATGCGCCACCTTGTACACGGAAAGGCACAAGGCAATTAGCGGGAAAAGAGTAATATATATTACTTTGCCATTTAATATAATTTACTTGCCAATTTAATATAATTTACTTTGCCATTTAATACAATTTACTTGCCAATTTAATATAATTTACTTGCCAATTTAATATAATTTACTTTGTGCCGTTGAATATATTTGGTCATTTAATATATATTACTTGAGCATTTAATATATTATGCTGACTTCAGGTAATACTTTAGTAAAATAATAGCATAAAAAATCCCTGCATCGCAACCTATGAGCTGCAATGCAGGGATTCTTTATTTTTATATGTGCTCTAATCAGTTAGATTAGATGTCGTTGTTGTGGTCGAGTGAGTCGTTGAAGTCCTTAGGTTCACGATGCTCACGGTTTTCGCGACGTCCGTCACGACGTTCGCCTCTTTCGCCACGTGGGCGACGCTCGCCTCTATCACCTCTTTCGCCACGAGGACGACGCTCACGCTCTACGTACCCTTCTGGTTTCGGGAGCAAGATGCGGTGAGAGAGCTTGTACTTGCCAGTCTTCGGGTCAATCTCCATAAGCTTAACCTTGATCTTGTCGCCTTCCTTGATGCCAGCCTCTTCAACTGTCTCAAGACGCTTCCAGTCAATCTCAGAGATGTGGAGCAATCCGTCCTTGCCAGGCATAATCTCAACAAAGCAACCGTAAGGCATGATAGAACGTACGGTACCCTCGTAAACCTCGCCTACCTCAGGGATAGCAACGATAGCCTTGATCTTGCCAAGAGCAGCATCGATAGCGTCCTTGTTAGGAGCAGAAATCTGTACCTTGCCTACACCATCTGCCTCGTCGATAGTGATTGTAGCGCCAGTATCTTCTTGCATCTGCTGGATAATCTTGCCACCAGGGCCGATAACAGCACCGATGAACTCCTTAGGAATCTCAATCTGAATGATGCGTGGAACCTGTGGCTTCATCTCGGCACGTGGCTCAGAGATAGTCTCCAGCATGCAGTTGAGGATGTGCTCGCGGCCAGCCTTAGCCTGCATAAGAGCCTTCTCGAGAATCTCGAAGCTAAGACCATCGCACTTGATATCCATCTGTGTAGCTGTAAGACCGTTGCGTGTACCAGTGGTCTTGAAGTCCATATCGCCAAGGTGGTCCTCGTCGCCGAGGATATCGCTAAGCACAGCATACTTCTCCTCGCCTGGGTTCTTGATAAGACCCATAGCGATACCTGATACAGGAGCCTTCATAGGTACACCAGCATCCATAAGAGCAAGTGTGCCGGCACATACAGTAGCCATAGATGATGAGCCGTTTGACTCAAGAATCTGGCTTACCAAACGTACTGTGTAAGGGAAGTCCTCAGGTATCTGACCCTTAAGTCCGCGCCATGCCAAGTGGCCGTGGCCTATCTCGCGACGTCCAACACCACGCTGAGCCTTAGCCTCGCCAGTACAGAACGGAGGGAAGTTATAATGAAGTAGGAAGCGCTGATAGCCCTTCTCCAATACATCGTCAACAAGCTTCTCGTCCATCTTTGTACCGAGAGTACATGTAGTGAGGCTCTGTGTCTCGCCACGTGTGAAGATAGAACTTCCGTGAGGCATTGGTAATGGAGAAACCTCACACCAAATAGGACGGATGTCTGTAGTCTTACGACCATCGAGACGCTTGCCCTCGTCGAGGATGCAACGGCGCATTGAGTCGCGCATAACGTCGGCATAATAGCGCACCATCTCTGCGTGCTTCTCGTCAAGCTCCTCAGGTGTAAGCTCTGTATGAGCTGCATCATAAGCCTCCTGGAAGTCAGAGAGAATCTTATCGAAAGCTTCCTCACGCGACTTCTTGTCGTGGTCGCCAGCCTCAGCAATAGCGTAGCACTTGTCGTAAGTTTCCTTGCGAATCTGCTCGCGCAACTCCTCGTCGTTAACCTCATGGCAGTACTCGCGCTTAACATCAGTACCAAGTTCCTTAGAAAGCTCGGTCTGAAGCTCGCACATAGGCTTGATAGCAGCCATGGCAGCCTTGAGGGCACCAATCATATCCTGCTCTGAAACTTCCTTCATCTCGCCCTCAACCATCATGATATTCTCGGCAGAAGCGCCTACCATGATGTCCATGTCGGCTTCCTTCATCTGCTCGAAGGTTGGGTTGATAACATACTCACCGTTGATACGTGCTACGCGCACCTCAGAGATGGGGCATTCGAATGGGATATCTGAACAAGCCATTGCGGCTGAAGCTGCAAATCCTGCGAGAGCATCAGGCTGATCAACGCCATCGGCGCTGAGAAGCATGATCTGCACATATACCTCTGCATGGTAGTTAGACGGGAAGAGCGGGCGGAGCACACGGTCAACAAGACGTGATGTAAGGATCTCGTTATCGCCTGACTTGCCTTCACGCTTTGTGAAACCGCCAGGGAAACGGCCTGCTGCTGCATACTGCTCTTTGTAGTCTACCTGCAAAGGCATAAAATCTGTTCCGGGAACTGCATCTTTTGCGGCACAAACAGTGGCGAGAAGTACGGTGTTGCCCATACGCAGTACAACACTTCCGTCGGTCTGCTTTGCCACTTTCCCGGTCTCAATGCTGATGGTTCTGCCATCAGGCAATGATACTGTCTTTGTAATTACGTTCATCTAAATCGTTATAATAACATCAAAAAATTAAATATGGTAGCAAAGTTAGTTATTTTCAATGGGATAAACGAACAATGCCGTGATATTTTTGTTTTTTTGTTTAAATTTCTACTTAACTTTGCAGGCTGAATTATAAAACTACAAATTTGTTTAATGATACGCTCTATTATTTTTGTGGCGCTGGGTGGTGGACTGGGTTCGGCCTTGCGCTTTATTGTATCCAAATTGGTTCAGGATAATATGCCAGGCATCTTTCCTTATCCCACGCTGACGGTCAATCTCTTAGGTTGTCTGCTCATAGGCTTGTTCTATGGCATGTCGGCACGCGGCAATATTGGCAACGACTCTGTTAAGCTTTTGCTTACTACTGGCCTTTGCGGAGGTTTCACAACCTTCTCCACATTCTGCAACGAGAACCTTTCGCTCATGCGTGGCGGTCATGCTTTTGCCACATTGCTATATACAGGTGGCAGCGTTATGCTCGGGTTCATAGCCGTGGCTGTAGGCTATTGGATAGCGGAGAGAGTGTGAAGACGCTACATCTATAGCGATCTTAGTTTAAGAAAGTCTCTAAGATGTAGATGTCTGATACCATCGACATTGGCTTTGCCATACATTCTGTCCATTGACACAACATATTTAGGATGGCTGTCTTTTATCAAAAGCTGTTTTCTCCATATCAATATAGATGACATTGTTATGGCTGTCTTGCGAATATTTCTCATATATTCGCTTCATAACACAACTCTTACCCACACGCCTTTGACCAGTAAGGGCAACAACCATACCCTTACCAAACATACGCTCTATTCTCTCGGAATAGCCTTGACGCTCTATTAGATTTTGTTTCATATACTCAACACTTTTGATAAAACTATTAAATCTGTTGTGTATATTTAACATTATTATTTTAGGTTTATCCCGTATTTGGAGTGATGCAAATTGTAGTTTAGATTTAGCTGACTATACCATAGAGATACTTTCTAAACATATTTTTATATATTAAGTAAAGGATTTACCAATAAAAATGAGTAAGTTTGCACGTTGAAAACAACATAAGGAAGAAAAACAATAAAACAAGATGAATATCAAATCAATTAAACATCACACTGCCTTGGCTCTTGCAGCATTGGCAATCATTGGAACTACGGCATGCAACGAACGCAAGTTTCATGTAGACGGAACAATAGAGAACGCTGCCGACTCTACTCTTTATTTTGAGAACATGAGTCTTAACGGACCTGTTAAGGTCGACTCAGTAAAATTGTCTGCCGACGGATCTTTCTCGTTCGACGGCAAAGCTCCTTCTGCTCCTGAGTTCTATCGTCTGCGTATTGCAGGACAAATTATCAACATCGCTATCGACTCTACTGAGACTGTAAATGTAAAGGCACAATATCCTGGCATGGCTTCGCAGTATGAGGTAAGCGGATCGGACGACTGTACCCGCATTAAAGAGTTGGCTATTATGCAGATGCAATTGCAGAGCCAGATAAATATGATTGCCAACAATCCGCAGCTTGGCGCTGATGCCGTAAACGACAGCATAAACAAGGTGATAGAGAATTATAAGGGCATTGTGAAGACACAGTATATCTTCAAGGAACCAATGAAGGCCTCGTCTTACTTTGCATTGTTCCAAACTCTGTATGCTGGTGGACAGTCGCTGCTTATCTTCAATCCGCGCTCGTCGGCAGAAGATGTAAAGGTATTTGCTGCTGTGGCTACAAGTTGGGACACTTTCTATCCTAACGAGGAGCGTGGCGAGAATCTACACAACATAGCTATTGAGGGAATGAAGGACGTGCGCCTTTTACAAAGCCGAATGGCTGGCACTACTATAGATGCCTCTAAGGTTCAGACAACTGGCATTGTCGACTTTACACTTGCCGACAACAAGGGTGTGCAACGCAGCCTGTCGTCGTTGAAGGGTAATGTTGTTTTGCTCGACTTCCATCTCTTTGCCAACGAGAAGTCGATGCAGCGCATTATGATGCTGCGCGAACTTTACAACAAGTATCACGCTGCCGGATTCGAAATATATCAGGTTTCGGTTGACCCGGACGAGCATTTCTGGAAAACTCAAACAGCAGCCTTGCCTTGGGTGTCTACACGTGTGGACGAAAATACACAGAAGGTGCTGCAATTGTATAATGTGGGACAGATTCCAACCTTCTTCTTGCTCGACAAGAACTGCAACGTTGTTAAGCGCGACGTACAGATAAAGGATATTGACGCGGAGATTAAGGCTTTGCTGTAAAACGAGAATTGTTCGTGTAATGAACGGGCTAATAACGAACATTACACGAACAATATATTAACGTCAATTAAACGATTGTGCATACACTGGAAAATTACTTCCAGTTCTTATACGGATTGCGAAGGAGCTGCGAATTATAGTAACGGCGGTCGCCTGTAACTTCATCACCAATGAAAGACGGCTTTGTATACGGCTCATCTTCGGACGAAAGCTCAACCTCGGCTATCACAAGTCCTTCGTTGTCGCCGAAGAACTCGTCTACCTCAAACGTGTGATGTCCGTCAGGACTCTTTACCAACCAACGACGCTTGTCTATAACACCACCACGACAAAGCTCAAAGAGATGCTTGGCCTCGTCGTTGGTTATCTCCTTTTCAAACTCATAACGCGATAATCCAGTACGGTCGCTATGGCTCTTAATGGTAAGCCACGAACGGTCGTCACGAGTACGAACTCTTACTGTAGCCGACTCGCACGGCATATAGCCTTGCTTGATATGGCTTGAAGAAAAGGCGGCTTCTTTCCAGGAGCCGCCTTTCTTTATAAGGAACTTACGTTCAATTTCTAATCCACTCATATTATTTATATATTAAATAATGTGTGTCTTTTTATTAATGTTGAAATGAAAAGTGTGTGTTTTATGCCTGTGTGAAGGTCCAAACAGCAAATGCCACACCGAGGATTATAAGACCCCATACGATGTACTCCACTACTTTCTTTCCTTCTTTTTCTTGCTTCTTAGCGTATCTTTCACGCTTTATTCTACTGTTTTGGCTCATAGTTATATAAATTTTGAGTTTTGAATTGTGCGCTTTGCGCATTTTGAATTATTGAGTTGTGAATTATGAGTTGTCGACGCTTAAGCATCGACAACTGGAAACTCCATAAGGTATGCCTTTATGAATCCGTCTATCTTACCGTCCATAACACCGTCCACATCTGCAGTCTGATAACCAGTACGGTGATCCTTAACGCGGCGGTCGTCAAACACATAGCTGCGTATCTGACTGCCCCACTCTATCTTTTTCTTGCCTGCCTCTATCTTGGCCTGGGCCTCAAGACGCTTCTTCATAGCACGATCGTAGAGTTGAGATTTGAGCAATCGCATAGCATTATTGCGGTTCTCAAGCTGCTTACGACTTTCGGTATTCTCAATGAGAATCTCTTCTTCCTCGCCTGTATCAGGATCAGTATATTGATAGCGCAAACGAACACCAGTCTCAACCTTATTGACATTCTGTCCACCGGCGCCACCCGAACGGAAAAGGTCCCATGATACCTTTGAAGGATCTACATATACCTCTATAGTATCATCTACAAGTGGCGAAACGAAAACCGAAGCAAACGATGTCATTCGCTTGCCTTGCGCATTAAAGGGAGACACACGCACAAGACGGTGTACTCCATTCTCGCTCTTGAGATAGCCGTAGGCATATTCGCCACCCTCTATCTCCATTGTCACACTCTTTATTCCGGCTTCATCGCCTTCCTGAAGGTTGGAAATTGTAACCTTATGGCCATGCGCCTCTGCCCAACGCATATACATACGCATAAGCATCTGTGCCCAGTCTTGACTCTCGGTACCACCTGCGCCAGAGTTTATCTTTAACACACAGTCCATAGGATCTTCCTTCTGGCGCAACATGTTCATCAATTCGAGGTTCTCTATAGCAGTAATTGCAGCATTATAGTCTGCATCCACCTCTTCTTCGGTCACAAGTTTCTCCTTGTGATAATCGAAGGCAAGCTGTAATTCATCGGCAAGACGACGCACCTGCTCATAGCCCTTTATCCACTTCTCAATGGACTTTACCTTCTTCATTTGCTCTTCTGCAAGCTTTGGATCGTCCCAGAAGTCGGGAGCCTGTGTGCGCAGCTGCTCCTCTTCAAATTCTACCTTCTTTTGGTCTATATTAAGATAATGATTGAGCGCATCGGCACGCTCAATTACATCTTTTAGTTGATCGGCTGTTATCATATAAAAACTACTATTCGTACATTTTGTCGATTACGTCCTTGAAGTTTTTGTAAATTACAGGACGACGTATCTTCAACGTGTTTGTAAGCTCGCCCGACTCCAAAGAGAAGTGATGAGCAATAAGCGTGAATCGCTTAATCTGCTCATAGCTTGCAAGCTGCTGTTGCAATGTTTGTATACGCTCCATCATCATCTTGTGCACCTTAGGATCTGCACACAATGCTTCGCGACTGTCTGCAGTTACACCGTGGTCCTTTGCCCACTCCTCGACAAGACGGAACTCTGGAACTATAAGAGCCGAAACAAACTTGCGCTCGTTTGCTATCACCACAACTTGATCTATAAACTTATCAACCAATAACAGCGATTCTATCATTTGCGGAGCGATATACTTGCCATTGCTGGTCTTGAAAAGGTCCTTTATACGGTCGGTCAAGAATAGTTCACCGTTTTTAATATAGCCTGCATCACCAGTACGGAAGTAACCGTCCTCTGTAAACGCTTCTTTGTTAGCAGCATCGCGTCGATAGTAACCAACTGTAATAGTAGGACCCTTAAGCAGAATCTCGTCGTTATCTCCAATCTTCACATCAAGTCCATTAATTGGACGTCCCACCGAACCAATTGTGTAAGGCATATTCTCGCGGTCGCAACTTACTGTGGCAAGACTCTCGGTCAAACCATAACCAGCAACCATGTTCAAACCAACGGAATGAGCAAAACGCTCTACCTCAGGCGAAACGGCAGCTCCGGCTGTCGGGAATATATTGGCATTCTCCAAACCCAACTGCTTGCGTACAAGACGTAATACCATCTTATCAAACACCTTATACTCCATAGCAAGCATTGGAGACGGACGCTTGCAGCGGCTCTTGCACTCTAGGTTATACTTACGGCCAATTTCCAAAGCATGACGGAATAATTTCTGCTGCATAAGGTTAGAACGATCTATTTTGTCTTTTACAGCTTGATATACCTTCTCCCAGAAACGGGGTACCGACGACATTGATGTTGGATGAGTTTCGCGCATTGACTGCTGTATCTCATGAGGGTCTGTATTAATAATAATATGTGCACCCTCAGAGAAGGCTAAATACGACCAACCACGCTCAAAGATATGAGTGATTGGTAAAAACTCTATTATTCGGTCTTTCTCAGATAAAGGCACAACCTCATCATTAGCTTTTAAAGCTGCTGAATACTGTCCGTAAGTCAGCATAACACCTTTCGGGTCACCAGTAGTACCTGAAGTGTATAGGATATTACAGAGATCAGAGTCATTGGCTTCTTGATAAAGTTTATCCACTTCGCTTTGACGTGGCAATCCTTCACCCAACTTCAAAAAGTCATCGAAGTATAGAGCTGCAGGATCATGTGTGGAGATTCGTACAGAACGATCAAAAATAATAATACGCTCGAGCGAATGACATAGTCCAAATACACGATGAGCCTTGTCATACTGTTCTTGTTCACCAACAAATAGGAATCGTATCTGAGCATCGTTTATCATATACTGAATCTGCTGTTCAGAAGAAGTAGCATAGAACGGTATCGATGTAACACGCACACCGTATGCACCAAAGTCGGTTATGAGATACTGTATGGCGTTCTGAGAGAATACGCCAATTGTCTCCTGCGGCTTAGCACCCAGGTTGAGCAAAGCGTTACTTGCTTGCTTCACCAACTGAGAGAAACTATTGTAGCTCATGGTTTTCCACGCAGAGCCACCAAAGTCCTTATATGTAAAGGCTTCGCGCTCTCCATACTTCTCTGCCTGCTTTTGGGCGAGAACCGAAAGATGACATCTTGTTTGCATAGTGATTTGTTTTTATATGGTTGCAATTACGCAATCTAATATGAATATGCAAAAATACGCTAAAAATAGCAAAGAACAAAACAAAAACATTAAAAAAGCTGTTTGACAAAGGAATTGTTAGCATTTGGATATAATACTGCAAGTTGCTGTACCAAGTAAGAGCCTATAAAAAAGCAATAAGATGTTTCATTACATGTCACAAGTCATATAAATTACATGATTAAAAAGACAATTAAAAGAACGCATACAAAGAACGCATACTATATATATAATATAAGGTACGTATATAATAATGTGTAACGCGTGTAAAAGGAAGAATAAGGACATAAAAAAAAGGTCTCCAAAGTCGTTAGACCTTGAAGACCTCAAGTAAAGAAGGCAGC
>OOBS01000291.1_pt1 | contig 21628 bp, 19 predicted proteins | sample 1671381 | NCBI WGS metagenome assembly OOBS01 (sample SAMN06348151, study PRJEB24527) | human gut metagenome | biome: human gut; feature: ankylosing spondylitis patient; material: feces | host: Homo sapiens | place: China | collected 2015-10 | reverse complement strand
ACATGGTTGATGATGATCTGTGCGGTAAATGCTCTTCTTACAGACCAGTCCGGATTTGCTTCCTGCAGTGCTTTTTCCACACCACCGATATCCTCTGCCCTGCTGTCATTGAAGGATGTACCAAAGCTTACAACTAAGAGCTCGTTCTCACCAATTCCGTCCTCATTCAAAGGATCATCCTTGGATGCATCTCCTGTATCTCTTCCGAAATAATCCGGGTCAGCATTTTCTCCCTCAACAAGTTCCTTCTGTGCATCTGTCAGCTTGTCCCATGCTGCTTTTGCTGCTGCACACTGCTCATCTGTGTTCTCATTTCTGGTCTGCACATAGATGGCATCGATGAGTGCTGCAACTTCGTCTGCTGCGGCCTGATCATCGACCTCTTCACTCTCTGTCTCAGCAGCTGTTTCTGTCTGTGGCTGTGTTGTCTCTGTCTCGTTCTTACTTCCGCAGCCTGTAAAAAGAGCTGCTGTCATTGTAAACGCAAGAACAAGTGCAAGTGTTTTTTTCTTCATTTTTTTCTCCTCTTTGTGATTTACTTCTGCTTCATAGAGATCTGTACACAAAGAAAAATTTATTATCCAATCCTTACGGAAACAGACAATAAAAAACTCCGGTCAGATGTCCTGAACGAAGTAAAAAGTCAATGAAAATCAGGCTTTTGTCAGAAAGCCCTCTAAACAGTACGACCAATTACTCGTGATCTGGGAATTCATTTCCCTGTACCAGACGATTGGCAGGTTTCCTGGCTGAAAGATCCTCATACAGATTCTGCCTTCCCAGTGCCATGCACCAGTGGCTTTCCATGCGGAAAAAGAATCTGCACTCCCTTATCACAGTGACGAGATCGTACAGGAATCACACCTGTTTCCCTTTTAACCAGTCTGGTCTTAACAAAACCGGCTGGCACCAACTGTCTTCTCTATGAAACTGTCTTTTTTTACACTTCCAAACCGCATGAATGATATAGCGGTCTAAAGCCTTATCCATGTTAGCACACCCATGTTTTTTTTGCAATCTCAAATGTGTTTTTCTGTTCTTTCCAAAAACCATTCCACAAACTTTGGATCTGACGGATAATACAGATGTGGAAAGCCCCAGAAATGGTCGTCCGATGCATGAATGCACTTCCAGCTTCTTCCTGTCACCGGTTTTGTGGCAATACAATCCTCTCCATTCGCTGTGCTGTCGAAATAGTGGAACTCATGCGCCTTTATTTTTTCCGGTTTCGGCCTTTCCGCTGTTCCCTTCTCCGTGAGCCCTTGCGGCAGTTGTACCTCCACATAACCAAAACGTACCAGTTTTCCCATGTACTGACACTCTGCCGGGATCACACCTGCCATTTGATAAGTTGTTCCCTCCCTGTCCGTGAGCGTGTCATGCAGATACATAAATCCCCCACATTCTGCCAGGGAAGGTAACTGCTGTTCCAGCGCTTCTTTGATTGATTTCCGCATGCTCTCATTTTCTTCAAGCTGCTTAGCGTATAATTCCGGATAACCGCCGCCTAACAGTAAGCCATGAATGTTTTCCGGAAGCTTCTCATCATGCAGCGGTGAAAAAAATACCAGTTCTGCTCCATAGTGTTCCAGCATTCTTAAGTTGTCACGGTAATAAAAACAGAATGCTTCGTCTTTCGCTACTGCAATGCGGGGCGGTATTGTATTTGTACCGGAGTTCCCTCTGTCATATAATTTATTTTTTCCACTGAAAATTGCCTGAGAAAAAATTGTAACTTTCCCAGAATACGCTTTTTCTTCTAAATCTTCTTTTTCTTCCGGCTTTACTTCTTCTGTTACAGTTTCTTCTTTTTCCCCAAAAGCACTTTCTGCAATCCCGATCATCGCATCGACATCCACATATTTTTCCAGCAATTGTCCGGCTTTTTCCAACTGAAAATTCAGTTCTTCCATTTCTTCCGGCAGAATCAATCCAAGATGTCTGGAACCTAATGTCAACTCTTTTTCATTTGGAATACATCCCAATGCTTTTATCGAAAGTTCTTCTTCGATCAATGGTGCAATGGTATCAAAAAACATTTTACTTGTCCGGTTTAGGATCACACCTTTGATCAGCTTCTTCTCATCATATTGTAAGAATCCTGCAATAAGCGGAATCACAGATTTTCCCATGCCACGCGCATCCACTACCAGAATAATCGGGACATCCAGTGTCTTAGCCAGATGGTAAGAAGAACCTTCCTCCCTGATACCGCCAAGTCCATCGTAAAGTCCCATAACACCTTCTAACACTGCAATATCATGCCCCGGTAGTTCCATCTCATACAATGCCTGTATTTGTAATGCATCCGAAAAAAATGTATCCAGATTTTTGGATGGAATTTTTAACACCTGTTCATGAAACATCGGATCAATATAATCCGGTCCACACTTAAAGGACACCGGATGTTTTTTCCTGCATAATAACTGTTTTAAAAAAGCACATGTGATGGTTGTCTTTCCACTGCCGCTTTTTACCGCTGCGATCATAACTTTAGGTATTTTCAATCCCATTTAAGATACCTCCCCGGTAAAATCAAAAGAGCAGATGTAGATTGGATTTTCGCCCTGCATCAGATGATAACCGCCGACTGTTTTCGCACGGGATACCTGCACCTGGATGATCTCGAGATCCGTGATACGGCTGTCTGTTTCCAGCAATGTCAGTTCACGGATCGTCTCTAAACTGATGCAGTTGATCACAATCCTCATTGCATGATTTTTTTCATACAAAACATCCAGGATTTCTTTTAATCTGCCACTGCTTCCACCGATGAACGCATGTGTCGGATGCTCACTCCGTTCTTCTGTCTTAAGACAGTCCGGTGCCTCACCGGCGATTACCTGAATGTTCGGCAGAGCGAATTTCTCGATATTTTTCTGGATCAGTTCCAGTGCAAGAGGCTTTTTTTCTATCGCAAAAACCTGGATCTGCCCACTTCTTTTTGCAATTTCCACCGCGACAGAACCTGTTCCGCTTCCGATATCATAACAGACGGAATCCTCTTTTAAATGCAATTTGCAGATGGACAACGCTCTTATCTCCTCTTTTGTCATCGGAACTTTATCCCGCAAAAACTGCTCATCCTGTATCCCACAGGTAACTGCCTTTTTTTCTGCATCCGGATTTAGGATGAGGCATATATATAATCCGGTTTCTTCCACATACTCACATGCTTCCGGCGTTAATGCTAAAACTTTCTCCTGCGGATAGGACAGCTGGAAACCTGCAAGTACCTTACAGTTCTGCAAATGATATTTCTGTAACAGTCTGCCGAGTTTTTGCACATCCTCTTTTCCGGACATCAGCAAAAATGTTTTCGCAGAAAAACGAATGGTCTCTGTCAGATTTCCGATCCACTCTGTCTCCGCTCCGTGTCCATGGATACTTAAAACAGCCGCATCCTGATAACTGTACCCGGTCAATGCCGCAAAATAGGATACCGATGAAATTCCGGGATAGATACGCACACTGCTGTCACTTCTGCCCTTCAGTGTTTCATATAGTTTCCCGCATCCGCTATAAAAACCGGTATCACCGGAAAAAAGAATGACCACTTTTACCCCGCAGCCGGATAACCGGTCCAGCTCCGGGACGATATCCGCTGCAAGATAGTAGGGATAACGGACTGCCTGCTCATTTTTTATTATCCTTAGCAGCCGTTCTGCTCCAAAAATGTAATCTGCTTCCCGGATTTTTTCTGTTGCTTCCATCGTGAGCGTCTGCTCATTTCCCATACCGGTTCCGATGAGGGCGATCTGGTTTTTTATTGTTTTTCCCGTGATTTCTGAAATTTTTCTGCACACCTGTGCAAAAGAATCCCCACTGTTTTGTTTTTCCTGATTGCCGATCACACAAGCAGTGATTCCTTCCGCCTCGGCTGCTTTTATTTTTTCCAGAAATCCCCCGGTTCTGCCACTCTCCTTTGTGACCAGATACTTTATATCAAACTGTCTAATCAGTGCGCGGTTCATCTCCAATGAAAAAGGACCCTGCATCGCAATGATCTGTTTTCCACAGATACCGTTCTTTTCACACAGCGAGAGGCTCTCCAATCCCGGCAATACACGGACAAACAGGCGGTCTTTTAACGCTTCCTTCCGACTGTATGTGGCAAGATCTTTGCTCCCGGTCGTGAGCAGGATGTTTCCATCTGTGAAGCTTAAGAAGTCTGCACATTCTGTGGCGTCACTGCACAGTATCACATCTGAGTGATTTTCCTGTATTGTATCCTTATTTAACGCAATATCCGAAGTCTCCCTCTGCAGCCGGATATATGGAATCTCCGTATTTTTCAGGCTTTCCCTGATGTTTTCCGAAACTGCCGTTGCAAACGGATGCGTTGCGTCCACCACCGCTGCCACCTCGCTCTGTGTGATGAACTTCTGCATTTCCTCCAGATCCATCCTGCCTTTATGAACCGTAACTCCATCCATCTCCGGCATGACGATCTCACCATATTCTGTTGCCACGGAAACAATACAGTGGATTCCATTTTCAGACAATGTCTGTGCTAACATGCGTCCTTCTGTTGTTCCTGAAAAAATTAGAATTCTATTCATGAATTTCTTTCTCCTGTTTACACGATTGTCACATGCAAATTAAAATACGGCATACTTTAAACCGCCGGATCCGGCAGCACATATCCTCTCGGTGTGACAAGTTTCCCACCTATGATTTTTGTTCTGGAATTTCCAATAAATACCGTTGTAAACATATTTACCTGACGCTCCCGCAATTCTGCGAGTGTGCAGACTTCACAGGCTGTGTTTTCTCTTCCGATATTTTCCACATATCCGCAGGCTCTCTCCGGCTCCACTCCGTTTTTTTGTAAAATGTCACAGGCCTTCTTGAGATAATCTGCCCTGTGGTGGCTGGATGGATTATAAATCGCCATGCAAAAATCGCCCACTGCCGCTGCCGCAAGCCTTTTTTCGATAAGTTCCCACGGTGTCATAAGATCACTTAAGCTGATGACGCAGTAATCGTGGTTTAGTGGTGCTCCAAGCGCCGCTGCCCCACTGTTTGCCGCTGTGATCCCGGGGATTACCTCAAGTTCACATCCCGGATGCGCTTCCGACATCTCATAGAGCAGGGATGCCATTCCATACACGCCTGCATCCCCACTGCATACCATCGCAACCGTTTTTCCTTTTTCTGCTTCCTCAAAACACATCTCACAGCGTCTGACTTCCTGTTTCATCGGTGTGGATAAAAATTCTTTTTCCCGATATTTACCGCCTAATAATTTTAAATACACCGGATATCCGACGATCACATCGCTGCCGCACAATGCATGATCTGCCTGTGGAGTCATCATGTCCCCGGTTCCAGGTCCCATTCCAACGATATAAATTTTACTGCTCATCGATCCTGTACTCCTTTGCCAGTTCTCTTTCCAATTTCCAGTCGTATTTTACAATTGCGATCGTCATACCATTTTCTGCCTGCTTCCGCAAAATGAAAGTTCCTTCTTCGTTTGCCGCTTTCATTGCAGCCCGCTCGCAGACATTGTCCACGCCTGTCTTTTCTTTCACAAAGAAGGACTCCTGAAAGTCTCCCTTTACCTGTTTTAACTCCTCCGCGGAATAGGTTAAAAACGGAATCCGGTTTGCCATGCACCACCTCAGCAGGCCTTCCTCCTCTTTTTTCAGATCAATGGAAGCTGCTGCGCGCACAAGTCTTTTTTCAATGCCTGCATGATCCAGCCACTTTTGTATAAATGCATCCAGTTCTTCAAAGCTTTTTCCCCTGCGGCAGCCGATTCCTAAAATATATTCTCTCGGCTGCAATCCGAGTACTCCCTGCTCTAAGTCTGTTTTCTCTGATGAGATCACAATATCCGGCGTTTTTCCATCCAGTATTTTGGCTGAGACTTTTGCGATCCCCTCCCGGTTATAAATGGAAAGACCACATTTTTTTGCAAACAGATCCACAGAAAACGTATGATTCACATCGGTTGCCGTTGTGATGACCGGAATCCCGCCGATCTGCCCTGCAATCTGTTCTGCGAGCTCATTTGCACCTCCCATATGCCCGGAAAGCAGTGGGATCACAAAAGTCCCTGCCTCGTCTGCCACAACCACCGGACTGTCACTTAGCTTATCCGACACAAATGGTGCGATCATGCGCACTGCAATGCCACAGGCTCCAATTACAACAATGGCATTTTTCTCTGCAAACTGCTGTCTTGTCCAATCAGATAGCGATAATCCAAGTTTTTTTGCTTCTTCCGTTTTCGTGCCCACAAAAGCCTGTCTGATTTTTTCTGCAAGTTTTGTTCCGTTCTCTGTAAACGTAATGATACTGATATTCATTCTTTTTCCCTTGATTTTTTTATCTTACGAAATTCCGTCTCAAAATCCGGCGCATACAGTCTGGATTTCCCATAATTCTGATGTGCCACAATATCTCCCACGATGATCAGCGCTGTTTTGGTAATGTCATGCGCTTTTGCCGTCTCTTCTAACTGTTCCACCGTGCACAGATACGCTTCTTCCTCCGGCCAGGTCGCCTTGTATACAATCGCTGCCGGTGTGTCTTTCCCATACCCGCCTGCGATCAGCCGTCTGCCCAGTTCTCCCAGCATTCCTGTACTTAAATAGATTGCCATGGAAGCATGATGTGCTGCAAAACTCTCAATGCTCTCTCTCTCCGGCACTTTGGTTCTGCCTTCCATGCGGGTAATGATCAATGATTGGGATACTTCCGGTAAAGTATATTCCAGATTTAACAAAGCTGCCGCTCCAAAACAGGCACTTACTCCCGGACAGCTCTCATACAAAATACCTTTTTCATCCAGCAGATCCATCTGTTCGCGCACTGCTCCGTAAATGCTCGGTTCCCCAGTGTGAAGCCGCACGGTCGTAAGCTTTTGTTTTTCTGCCTCTTCCATGACAGCGAGTACCTCTTCTAAGGTCATGTATGCACTGTTATGTATCTCACACTCTTTTTTGCAATAAGATAAAAGTTCCGGATTCACAAGCGAACCCGCGTAAATCACCACATCCGCCTGTTCTAACAGACGCATTCCACGTACCGTGATAAGATCTGCCGCTCCAGGTCCTGCCCCCACAAAATAAACCATTGTTTTGTTTCCTTTCTAATTTATGTATTTGCGAAACCCTTCATAATCTTCTTTAAATTGTCTAATAAATCACATTAATTCCTGTAAAAACTTCTCTGCTCCAGCGGACTTTGCCAGCTCTCCAAATTCATTGGAGTAAAGGATAACCTCGATCTGCAGTTTTCCTGCCGCCCGTTTATTCAGATAAAACATGATTTTTGACAGTAGATCCTGCATCACAGCATCTTTTTTCCCACAGGCATCCAGTTTCCTGACTGCTTCTTCCGTGGTGACACATTGCAGGATTTCCTCTAAAACCGGATAAGGCACCTGATTTCTCACAGAAGCTGCGGCAAGCACTTCCATACGGCAGTCTCCCTCTCTGGAATGTGTGTTCATGATTCCTCCTGCCACTTTCACAAGCTTGCCGATATGTCCTGTGAGCAGCATTTTTTCAAATCCAGTGGTGATCGCCATATCAATGGTGTCTCCGATAAAATTACTGCACTTTACGCTCCGGTCAAGGTCGTAACCATATGTTTTTTTCATGTAATCCAACCCGTAATTACCGGGCGAAACAGCGGCGATTCCATAACCTTCTGCCTTTTTCTGGTTCAATTCCACTTTGATCGTATCAAGAAGCGCCTGACTGCTCATCGGTTCTACGATCCCGGAAGTTCCCAAAATGGAAATTCCCCCGACGATCCCAAGTCTCGGATTGAAGGTCTGCTCCGCCAAATGTTCTCCGTCGGGCACCGAGATCGTGATATGAAGTTCTCCGGAGAAATCTGCCAATGCGCATACCTCCTGCACTTCTTTTTCGATCATTTCCCGCGGCACATGATTAATGGCTGCATTTCCGACCGGCTGATCTAATCCGGGCTTTGTCACTCTGCCAACACCCTCGCCACCGTCAATGCAAATGACTGCCCGTTTCTCCTGCATCGCTTCCACATGAATGCCTGAAAGTTGTCTGTTATTCTGTCCCGGTATTTTTTTCTCCCCGTCTGCAAAACGCACCGTGGAAAAAATGAGTGTCCCGGATGTAATATCGGGATCATCTCCACCATCTTTTCGTACTGCGCAGGTAACTTCTGTTTCACTTCTTGTAATTTCAAGTATCTCTGCTTGAAACAGAATCCCTTTTGGTGTCTGTATTGTTATATTTTGTTTTAACTTTCCTGTCAGCAGCATATATGCTGCTGCTTTCGAGGAAGCCGCCGCACAGCTTCCTGTTGTAAATCCATATCGCATCATTCATCCACTCTTGCATGATTTTCTTATGGTCTGCACGGCAACTCAGCAGGCCAGTGAATCCATTACTTAAATTTACATTTAATTTCCATCTCGAAGTTCATATAAAAGTGCATTGCAGATTGCCGCTGCAATGTTACTGCCACCTTTTCTTCCCCGGTTGATAATATACGGTACATCCGTTTTTAAAATCAGATCCTTTGCAGCCTCCACATTCACAAAGCCAACCGGAACCCCGATAATAAATGCCGGGCGGTATTTTCCACTCTTTATCATTTCATATAATTCGATCAATGCTGTCGGCGCATTGCCTATGGCAAAGATCACCGGCTTTTCTATCTGTGCTGCTTTTTCCATGCTCACAGCTGCCCTTGTGACACCGCGCTCTTTTGCAATCTTTGCCACCTCTTCCTCAGCCATAAAACAGTGTGCCTTTCCTCCGTATTTTGCCAGTTCTTTTTTATTCACGCCGGCAAGTGCCATGTTTGTATCGGTGACAATGTCTGCACCATTTTGTATCAGTTTTTTTGCAATCCCGACCGCATGGGCGGAATAAGTCATGGTCTTTGCATAATCAAAATCTGCGCTGGTATGGATGGCTCTCTTCGTCACAAGCTCCTGCTCTTTTGGAAGAACGATTCCTTTTTCCTCCAGCTCTTTTGAGATTATGGCAAAGCTTCGTTTTTCGATATCCTGTGGTCTGACGTATTCTATGTTTTCCATCTGATCCTCCTTACTTTCCTGCAGTGTTGATATGGGTGATTGCGAAACGCTTCATAAGCTTCTTCTTCAAATTGTATCCTTTAATTGTGCAATCAATTTTTCATTCTCCTCATGTTTTTTTACTGCAATACGATAGTATCCCTTGTGTAGTCCCCGGTAATTGCTGCAATCCCGGATCAGAATCTTTTTCTTTAATAACTTTTCGTATAAGGGATCGTCTGTCTTTAAGAGCAGGAAATCTGCTTCCCCGGGGTAGACTTTGATCCCCAGCTTTTCCAGTTCTGACTTTAGATATGCACGCTCTTTCCCAATGTATGGAATGGTCTTGTTACGGTATTCCGTCTCATCTAATGCCGCAAGTCCTGCTGCCTCCGCAATGATTGAAATGTTCCACTCCGGCAATTGATTGAAAATCTGCCCTGCCTTGTTCTGGCTGCCACAGAATAAGAAGCCCAGACGCACACCCGGGATCGCATATAATTTTGTGAAAGCCTTCACAATGATGACATTTGGGTATTCCTGCATGGAATGTGTTTCAAAAAATCCCCTTTTCCTTGTAAATTCCAGAAAACATTCATCTATCACAACGGTTATCTTTTTTTCCCGGCATCTGTCACATATTTTTTCCAGCAGCACGTCTTCTATTGTATTGCCAACCGGATTATTCGGGTTCGCCAGAAATAATAAATCCACATCCTCCTGCAATTCCTGCAGAAACGCTTCGGTCAGGCAGAACCCGTCCCTCTCTTTCATCTCATAATAGGAAACCACTGCCTCTGTCACGTTTGCAGCTTTCTCATAACCATAAAAGGACGGCACCGGTATCACAATTTTTCCCGGTTTGATTGCATGGACGACTGCCACAAATAACTCAGATGCTCCGTTCCCACACAAAATATGTTCCTCCGGGATATGATAGTGCGCTCCGATTTTTTCGATCAGTTTTGCATGATGAATGTCCGGGTAATGCTCACAGAGTTCTAAAGATTCCTGCATTGCCTCCTTCACTTTTTCCGGTATTCCAAAAGGATTGATATTTACGGAAAAATCCAGTTCTATTTCATTTTGATAAATGTCTCCACCGTGTATGACCGGACGCATTTTCTCTTCTCCTCTCTGGTCTAAGAAATAAGCAGAATTACCAAAAGTACCAACAGACAGATTGCTTCACACAGGACAGCCGTTGCATAGAGCAGACGGTCTGCGCGCTTAATATCCTCTGTCTCCACTGCTCTTTCTGCATCCCCGATATAAGGCTTTTCCACGATTTTGCCAAAATAGCTTGCATTTCCCGCAAGCCTGATTCCAAGGGCACCTGCACACACCGCTTCCGTCTGTGCCGAATTGGGGCTCGCATGTTTGCAGCGGTCTCTCTTAAAAATATACCATGCCCGCTTTCCGTCAAACTCTTTTCCACATAAAAAACAGGAAACCACCATGAGCAGTGCGCTGATCCTTGCCGGGATGTAGTTTACGATATCATCCAGTTTTGCCGCAGTTCTGCCAAAATACAGATATCTGTCATTCTTATATCCTACCATGGAATCCATGGTATTGACAGCTTTGTAGAAAAATCCAAGGATTGGACCGCCGATCGCTGTGAAGATCATCGGTGCGATCACGCCATCCGAAGTATTCTCTGCCACAGTCTCGATTGCAGCCTTTGCAACGCCTGTCTCATCCAGACATTCCGTGTCTCTGCCGACGATCATGGATACCGCTTTCCGTGACGCCGCAATATCCCCTTTTTTCAGTTCCTGATAGACTTTCATACTCTCCACCTTCAGGCATTTCGTGGCAAGAATCTGGTAGGTCATAATGCTCTCGATCACAACCCCAAGATACGGATGCAGTCTGTAAGCGCCAAGTAAAAGCACAGCCGTCACAAACACCGTACTGCTCAAAACTGCAAGTACAAGCAGCATTCCTCTCCTTTGTTCCTGCTCCGGTGTGGTATGTTTTTCTTCCGTTTTGCTGCCGAGAAGTCTCTTTTCCAGAAAACTGATCCAGTTTCCAATCAGACGGATCGGATGCGGCAGCCAGTAAGGATCTCCAAGCAGCAGATCCATGAGAAATCCCGCCAGCATGGAAGCAATATGATAAATCATGATTTAATTTCCTTTCTTATCTATTGTAAATGTTCACTTTTTGAATCCTTACATCCTATCTTAGTCAGACTTGTTATCTTCCAACTGCCCTGGATCCATTCCAGCACAGTTTCATATCCTTCCCCGTTTTTCACCTGAAAATCAAAATATTCCCATCCGGTAAGACTGCTTAACACCGCCATGATCGTACCGCCATGCACTACGGCTGCGACTGGGATTTCTGTTCCACGATCACTGTTCAGATATTGCGGATCTGTGTCGTTTTGTATTCCGGTGTTCTTTTCTGATCTTTTTAAAATATCAGACATCATCCGGTCAAAACCTTCCATGGAACGCCGGATAAACTGCTCTCTTGACTCTCCGCCGGGAAATGGCAATGTTCCATTGCTGTCGATCCACTTCTGATAGCAGGGATCATCCTTTAATTCCTCATAATTTTTTCCCTCAAACTGCCCGAAATCCATCTCCTTCCATTCCGGGATCAGGATTGGATTCCTCTCAAAAAGCAGTTCCGCTGTCTGAACGCAGCGTTTCATCGGAGATGTATACAAAAATTCCGGTGGACTGGAAAAATATTCCTTCTTTTTTTCCTGCAAAAGATGGATTCCTGTTTCAGACAACGGTTCGTCTGTTTTTCCAAGATAACGGTGTTCTCCGTTCGCCTGTGTCATGCCATGTCTGATCCATGTGATTTTTACTTTTATTTTATCTTCTGTCCCATTCCACATATGATGCGCTCCACTGTCTCCGCTTCCTCTGCAAGCCGGATCAATAATCTGCCGACACGTTCCCTGTATTCCCGCTCCTGCTTCTCCATCGGCACAATGCCGTTGCCGATCTCGTCGCAGATAAAGATACAATCCGGGTGCTCCTTATAATATTGCAGCACAATCTCTTCCGCCGGTTTTCCCTCCTGTAAAAGCTGTTTCACCCAGAGATGCAGATCATTTACAACAGGCACCTCCTGCCCTTTCAGCTTTTCCTGCACATAGGCAAGCTTGCCCTGCGCATATCCTCCGATATATAATTGCATGCTTTTTCTCCCCTTCTGCCGAATACTATTTTAAAAGTTACAGGAAATATCCGGTCACCGCAACCGCAGCTGCCGCAGCCGCCTCACAGACTGTCACAAAAAATCCGGCAGTGTCACCTGTGATACCACCAAGCTCTTTGTAACTTTTCTTTTTAAAATAAAAGAAACTGAGCAGCACCGCCCCGATTGCCGCGGCTCCATACCATCCGGATACGAGCAGCATAAGTACCACACAAAGCACTGTCTGAAAATATAAGGCTGCTTTTACCATGACTTTCTGTGCACTGGAAGCAAAGGTATACAAAAGCCCCTCTTTTTTTGCCGGCTGCAATGTCATAACTGCAATCCCACTAAAGCATCTCGCCAGAAAAAATACGGCTGCCACTGCAGACACTGCCTTTTGGGTATGTATTTCTGAAATTGCTGCGATATCGATCATATAATAAAGAGCCAGCATGATCGCCGCAAACGCACCGATATGGGAATCTTTTAAAATCTCCAGCTTTTTTTCCCGGCTCTGGTACGAATGAAATGCGTCCATCGTGTCCATGTACCCATCCACATGAAATCCACCGGAGATCATTAACGGAATTGCCGCACCGATCAGTGCATAGCAGACATTTCCTACCGCAAATTTCTCACATAACACCGCCCATCCGAAAAAAAACAGTCCGATCACCCCACCGATCCACGGAAAAAAGCACATCATATACTCCATGTCCTCTTCCTTCCACTCGAACTGCGGCACGGGGATTTTAGAATAAATGGAAAATGCGATTGCCATCGCTTTTAATAATTTCATAACTTCATCCTTTCAGCTCCACCGGAATTCCAACCACGACCTCTGCCACCCGGTCTGCCAGATGCGCAAGTGCTGCATTGATCCTGCCAAGTGCTCTCAAATACTCCATTGTTCCGGCGTCATAGATTACACCATCCTCAAATACATTGTTCGTGACGATCACAAGGTTGTCGAGTTTCTGTGAAAGAGTCTGTATCTCAGATACAATTTTTTCAACTACTTCCTCCTCGGATTTCATGCCGTCTTTCGTGAACATTTCGTTTGCTGTGAGATTTGACATACACTCAAGCAGTGCCGATTTCTTTTCTGAGCTGCACTGCCCTTTCCTCTCTGCTTCCTGCCGGTATTGCGCCTGCCCTGATTCTCCAGCACATACAAACTGGATTTTTCCTACATTCATCGGGCTTTCGATCGTAAGAAACCCTTTTCCTGCCCGCAGTTTCCGATGCCGCTCTACTTTTTTTTCGCCCTCTGCATCATAAATCTGCATGGTTGCAATATAATATCTGATTCCTTCGCAGGAATACAGCAGGCTTTCTGCATATGCAGATTTTCCGCTGCCGCTTCCCCCTGTCACCAATGTGATCATCCTGATAACTGCACCTTTCTGTCACATGTAAAAAATATGTTCACACTGACTTTATCAAAACCTGTGATACTCCTCAATTTTAAAATCGCCAAAAGTAGCCCCTGTCTCATATAAACTCATGGCAATATCTAACAGGGAAAACATCATGACTGCCCCCGTTCCCTCTCCTAATGCAAGTTCTGCATCCAGAACCGGAGAAAGCCCCAGCTCCCGCATCAAAAGTTCCGAAGCCGGTTCCTTTCCTTTGTGGGAGGGAATGATAAATTCTTTTGTTCCCGGACAAAGCCGCTCTGCTGTAAGCGCTGCCACCGCACTGATGACACCGTCTGCCACGATCGGCATATGGTATTTTGCACCACCTAAAAACACGCCGCAAAGTCCTGCGATATCCAGCCCGCCGACTGAGCATAAAATACGCATCGGCTCAGTCTCTATCAACTGATATTTTTCCAGTGCCTCTGCAATCACCTGTCTTTTTCTGGCAAGCCCTTCATCACTTAATCCGGCGCCCCGCCCTGCCACGATCTCCGGCGGAACGGAAAGCAGAGCTGCTGCCATCGCCGCACTTGTCGTTGTATTGCCAATTCCCATCTCTCCGGTGCCAAGCAGCGTATATCCAGCTTCTTTGCACTCTTTTACAAGTTCCATCCCAACCCGGACCGCCTGCATGGCTTCTCTCTCTGACATCGCAGGTTTTAGCAGAAAATCATTTGTACCTTTTTTTACTTTTCTGCTGATGACTCCCGGAAAAATCCGGTCGGTGTTCACACCGATATCCACCGGAAAAACCTCTGCGCCAACTGTTTGCGCCATTTTGCAGACCGAAGTATTTCTTTTTCCGAGATTCTCTGTCACCGCTGCCGTGATCTCCTGCCCGGACTGGCTGATGCCTTCCGCCACAACGCCATTATCTGCGCACATGACGATCACTGCTTTTTTTGCAATATCAATCTCTGGCGACCCAAGGATTGCCCCGATCCTTGCGAGAAGTCCCTCAAACTCCCCCAGACCATCCAGCGGTTTTGCCACGCGATCCCAGTTTGCTTTGATTTCCTGCCTGATTTTTTTATCCGGTTCCTCTATTATAAATTCCATTATTTTTCCTCTTTATGCACTGCGCATTTTCGTTACTGTTCACTCGTACCTCGTTCCAGTAACAACATTTCTGTTTTAAATCGCAGCTTCCCGCAGCATCGCATACACTGCTTCCATGTCCATGGATTCCCGCAGACCATCTGCAAGTTTATCATACTGCATCTGCTTAAACTGCCCGTAACTTATCATCTGCCCGGTATCCAGCGCCACACCCTTCCGATCAGCCAGGATACCAACCAGTGTCTCTGCCAGCGTTCCCTCGTCAAAGATGCCGTGAACATATGTTCCGTATGCGTTGCCGGAAAAGATTCCATCGTATTTTACACTGCCATCTGCTTCGTTTTGTATTCTGCACATGTAACGCTTCTCATTACCTCTGCTTTCCGGATTTATGACACGCTCACTGTCTACGATGCTTCCACCGTCTACGGTGCTTCTATTGTCCACATTACTTCCACTGTCTACGGTACTGCCCATGTGGATCTCGTATCCGCTCACGCTCTTTCCGGAAAGTCCGGAGAGTGCTCCGGAAATTTCTCCAAAAGTTCCCGTTACCTGTGTTCTTGTTTTTTCCTGTTTCAGCTCCGTCGCAGCCGGAAGCAGTCCCATACCTTTCATGCTTCCACCGTTTTCCACCTGATATGGATCACGGATCGTCTCACCCAGCATCTGATATCCGCCACAGATTCCAAAAACAATGGTATCCTGCGCTTTCTTTTTGATCAGCGCCTCCAGACCATTTTCCCGCATCCATTTCAGATCGGCCATTGTATTTTTACTGCCCGGAAGCACGATCATGTCCGGGTGGTGTAAGTCTCTCACACTGTCCACATAGCGCACGGAAACCTGCCCGATCTGCTCTAAGGCAGACAGATCCGTAAAATTGGAAATTCTTGGATAACGTATGACTGCAATATCGATCAGGCCTTCCTCCTTCCGGTCAAATCTGCTGCTTAAGCTGTCCTCATCATCAATGGATAGCTCCATATAAGGCACAACGCCCACGACCGGCACATGTCCCCGCTCCTCCAGCATCACAACGCCCGGATCTAATATAGTTTTATCCCCGCGGAATTTATTGATGATGAGCCCTTTTACACGTTCCTTTTCCGTTTTTTCGAGCAGCATCAGTGTGCCGAGAAGCTGTGCAAACACGCCGCCCCGGTCAATGTCTCCCACAAGAAGCACCGGTGCATCCAGAAGCTCTGCCAATCCCATATTGACAATGTCATTTTCCCTCAGATTGATCTCTGCCGGACTTCCTGCGCCTTCGATCACGATAATATCGTTGTCTTTTTCTAACTCCCGGAATGCCTTTTTAATTTCCGGGATCAATTGTTTTTTATACGCGAAATAATCTCTGGCGCTCATATTTCCAAGCACTTCACCGTTCACGATCACCTGTGAACCGACATGTGTGGTCGGTTTTAACAGGATCGGATTCATTGCAGCCACTGGCTCCACTCCTGCTGCCTCCGCCTGCATCACCTGTGCGCGTCCCATCTCAAGTCCTTCCTTTGTGATAAAAGAATTCAGTGCCATATTCTGGGATTTAAACGGTGCCACCCGGTATCCGTCCTGTTTGAAAATCCTGCAGAGTCCTGCCACGATCAGGCTCTTTCCTGCGTTTGACATCGTGCCCTGCACCATGATCACTTTTGCCATAATTCTATCTCCATTCCACAGTCTTCTGCCTCCTGCAAAAGCTGTCTGTTCAGCCCGTTCTGTGATCCAAATACCGTCTGGCAGCAGATCACCTTTCTGCATGCGCACATCACCTGTTTTGCCGCCTCATAATGTTGCCTCTCAAAGTCCTGATACGCCTCCGCAGCGATCACCTGCACCGCAAGCGCTTCTGCCGCCGGATAATCAATATCATTTTTTCCTAAAATCCCCACTGCAAATGGAATCCCATTTCTCTGAAGCTGCCGGAACAGAAAACTTCCCGTACCATTTCCGGCGATCACAAATACCTCCGGTATGCCCTCGCACTTTTTCAGTTCCACGCAGCCGTTTTTCTCCTGAAACGTTCCGTCCGTGATCTCATAAAGCTGATCGACAAATCCATCGGCAAAGACTTCCTCCGGCGTGCCGTAATTCTCAATGTTTTCCCCTTTGACGCATACAATTTTGTCCGACACACGCTCTGCAAGATCAAGTTCATGCAGCGACATGAGAACACCGATTTTTTTCTTCCGCGTCATCTCCTGCAGCATGGATAAAAATTCGAGTTTGTACTTTACATCCAGATAAGATGTCGGCTCATCAAGGATCAGAATCTCCGGCTCCTGACACAGCGCTTTTGCAAGCAGTACACGCTGTTTCTGCCCATCACTCAGGCTCATAAAATTGCGTTCTTTTAACGGTGAAATGCGGGTCTGTTCCATGCACTGCGCCACCACCGCCTCATCTTTTGGTGTCAGGATGCCAAGTCCTCCGGTATACGGATATCTCCCCATCGCCACAACGTCTGCCACTGTCATCAGCTCCGGTGTGATGCGCTCTGTGAAAACAATGGACATTTTCTTCGCCAGTTCTTTTTCCGGCAATTCACACAGACTGGTGTTTTCCACATAAACACTGCCACAGATCTCCTGCAGCTGCTTTGCGACAGTCTTTAAAATAGTGGATTTTCCTGCCCCGTTTGGTCCGATCAATGTCACGATCTCTCCCCTTTTCAGAGAAATCCCTATCTCCTTTATCAGTTCTTTTCCGTGATATCCAACGGACAGTCCGTCCGTGTGTAAAAGTTCCCGTTCTTCCATTCCGTTCCTCATTTTCCATTGTCAAGATATTTCATTACCTACCGAATGCCTGGATGCATGCTTCTCACAATTTCAATTTTTCTTCCTTAGTACCGCTCCTGTCGCTGCTTCAACATGACTGCGATCATTACCGGTGCGCCAAAAATCGCTGTCACGGTACTGATACTCATCTCCGTCGGTGCGAACACCATCCGCGCCAGAAGATCACAGAACATGCAGAATACTGCCCCACCTAAAAAACATGCCGGTATCATGATGATCGGTTTTGCCGTCCGGAATAACCGCTTTACCATCTGCGGCACCGCGATCCCGACAAACGACACCGGTCCTGCAAACGCTGTTACCACTGCGGATAAGATGCTCGATAAGATCACGAGCAATACGCGGAACATTTTGATATTGACACCCATATTTTTTGCGTAAGTCTCTCCTAACTGGTACGCTTCCATCGGTTTTGACAAAAAGAATGTCAAAATGCATGTAACGGCTACAACAAACACGATCGTTTTCACATTCTCCCATGTGATGCCGGAAAAGCTTCCCATCGACCAGTTATGAAGATTCACAATGTCAGAATCCTCTGCAAATGTCACAAGAAAATCTGTGACTGCCGAACAGATATAGCCGATCATCACTCCGATCAGCACTAAAAATGACATATTCTGAACTCTCGGTGACATCAGAAGCACACAAAACATCGACAGCATAGATCCTGCGAACGCCGCCACGATCAGATCCACAGAAGATAGTGTTCTGGAATATCTTAAGAACACGATCATCACGACCGCCACAAATAATTTTGCCCCGGAAGAAATGCCAAGGACAAACGGTCCTGCGATCGGATTATGAAAAAAAGTCTGCAGCAGATACCCGGACAATGCCAGCGCACCACCGAGCAGGATTGCCGCAAATGTTCTCGGGATACGGATCTGAAAGAGAATGGCTGCATAAAGTTCATCCTGTTCCCCTCTGAACTGTCTCCAGATATCTGAGAGCGGAATCTGCACACTTCCGGCACATACACTGATGATAAAAAAGAGTACTGATAATGTGATCAGAATGACAAAACAGACCGTATATCTTATTTTTCTATTTGAGCTTATACATGTAGGTAAGTTCATCCGTATCCTCCGAGTTCAGCATCTCATGAAAATCATGGATAATGCTTCCGGTATCCATGGTATCCTGATAAAGATTTTTCCCGATACACCATACATTTCCATTCTGGACTGCTTTAAAATCTGCAAAAAGACTGTTTTTCGCCAGCAGATCATCAATGGAAGCAAGATTGCCGTCGATCGTGCTGTTATAGACAAGATAGTCCGCATCTTTTGCCTGCGCATAGAATTCTTCCATCTGCATATTGACACTGGAAGCTGCGTTATCTTCCCCCTTTAAATTCCGGAACACATACTCCCCACCGGCAATGTCTATCATTTTCGGAACATAGTCATTGCTCTTTCGCACACTGACCGTTCCTGCTGTTGTAACATAAAAAAATGCGACTGTCTTTCCGGTCGTTTCCACATCGGAAAGTTCCTGTACATACTGTTTCTGTTCCTCAAATGCGCTCACCGCCGCATCCTCATTTCCGGTCAGCACTCCATAAAGCTTTACCCACTCGGTTCTGCCGAGCGGATCAGACTCATAGCTGGAATGATCGACTAAAACCGGAATGCCAAACGATTCCAGATTCTCCTTTACCTCCGGTGAATGTCCGATCATCGTTGACTCAATGGCAAGCCCGCACTCTTTCGAACAGATCAGTTCATAATCAGGTGCATTATACTTTCCGGCATATACAATCTGTCCGCTCTCCATTGCCGCCTTTGCCTCCGGGATCTCCCATTTTTCTTCAGGCAGTCCGGACAGGCAGATGTGATCCAGTGCACCGATACTGCAAAACATATCCATAGCCGCAGAGGCAACCAGATAAATATTGGACACCGGGGCATTTAAGACTGTGATACCCTTCTCTAAATCCTCCGGTACCTGTTCCCCTTCGGTATTCAGCAAAAATCTGCTTCCATCCGATATGGAAATCAGTGTAAAACCGTTCTCATAATAATCCACTGCAAACTCTGTGGCATAATCTAAATCCATGCTCTTTTCATAATTCAGTTCACTGCTGATCTCGTGATCCCCACTCTTCCAGGAGGTCTGGCCGTCTCCACAGCCCGATATCTGGATGCAGGCAAAAAGCAATATACACCACAGACCGATTTTTTTTATCTGCTTCATTCTTTTTTTCCTTTTCTCTTCCGATGTATCTGCCACGCTGTGATACTTACTGCGATCACGGCTGCGACGTAGACAACTGCGATCACTTCCATCGGTTTTTTCCCGGCGTTTGCAATGGAAGCACTGTCAAGCAGAATCGTATATTCAATCTCATGCGGCACGCTCATGGCTGTCGTATCTGCCGTTACCGGCACTTCTTTGTCAAAAGCAGTCACAGGCAGTTCGAAAACAGAATTGCCCTCTGTATTGACCGGAAGATAAGTCTCTCCGTCCATCGTCATATAGTCATAATTAGGGCTGCTCCACTCGATCTCGATGACGGCCTTCTCATCCTGCACCTGCAGAATTGCCGGTGATGTGACAGACGCCCTGCCGCTTCCCCCTGTCAGCTGCACTTCAATCTCATACTCTCCATCCGGGAGATCAACCTGTATTCCTTTTTCCCATACTTCGGTTCCGTTTCCGTTGCTTTGCATTCTGTTTTTCTCTCTTTCCTGTTCGACGGTCTGTTCCAGATGATGTTCTATGGAGTCTTTCTGCCTGAATATGAAAAAAGCGTCTCTTTTTCACAAAAGAAACGCTGCACTCAAATCACAATATAAAATTTTTCCTGTCCTATCTTACAAAAATGATCTAAAAACAGGTCAAATTTTCTCATCCGTACAGCCAGTTACTCGTGGCGTGGAAACATTTTTGTTTCCCGTACAACAATCAGGCAGGTCTCCTGACTTACAGATCATCATGCATTGCCCTCTTCCCGGCTGCCCAGTGAGTTTTTGGCATGCACTCCCTAAATACAGTGACGAGTTCGTACAGGATTCGCACCTGTTTCCCTTTTCACCAGATCCGGCAGAGTGAGGTCACCCTGCCTATCTGACACCTGTTTGTTTCATTATCAAGTTCGTTTGAACTATAACATATGCTTTTAAAAATATCAATCGTTTTCCAAAAACCTATTCAACACTGGCAAAACTATTCGCAGCGATCATCTTTTTCAATTGTGTGGCAGCCTCCTTAAATGGGTGCGTGCTGTCATAGATCAGACAGATATTCCGGGACGGTATCTTCTCACACAGGGGTATCTCTGACACCTCTCCTCTGTCAATCGCATCCTTTGCCATCGGTTTTGGTATAAAAGCCAGCCCCAGTCCGCTTCTTACCAGTGGAAGGATCTGATCCGCCGTTGCAGTCTCTGTATCCGGCTCAAAGTCCAGACCATAAGAAGCAAATAACTGCCTGTAAAACTGAAAGGTCACCGTCTCCTTTCCAAGACAGATGAGCGGATATTGCATAATCTCCTCAAATGTTGTTTGCTTTCCTGCCAGATGCCCGAACTCTGTTCCACCGATCAGTATTTCCTGATATGGATGAAGCATTGTCATGTGGAGCGGTGCATCCGCTTTTACAGGTGTGGAAACGACTGCAAAATCAACCGTTCCCCTTCTCACCGCTTCCACCGCCTGCGGTGTGGAATGATTGTAGATCTTCAGCCGGATTCCCGGGTATGTATTGTGAAACTCTTTTAACTTATCCAGAAGGAACAAATTTAACGCGGTCTCACTGGCTCCGATTGCAATACTCCCATGGGACAGTCCCACACATTCTGCCAGTTCCTCCTCTGCCGTAAAAAGCTGTTCCATGGCCGCTGCTACATGTGTATACAGCTTTTCCCCTTCCGTAGTCAGAAAAACTCCACGGTTCGTCCGCACCAGAAGCGTACAATGAAGCTGCTGTTCCAGACAGTTCATTGCCCTTGTCACATTCGGCTGGCTGTTTCCCAACACCCTTGCAGCCCTCGTAAAATTATTGTATTTCGCAACGTAATAAAAAATTTTATAATACTCAAAATTCACATCCATAGCTCGCCCTCAATCATATCAAATTATTATTTCTGCTATATCAATTATAGCTTTCACATATTTCTATTTCAATAGTATAATTTTAGCGAAAAA
>OOBS01000248.1_pt1 | contig 24572 bp, 18 predicted proteins | sample 1671381 | NCBI WGS metagenome assembly OOBS01 (sample SAMN06348151, study PRJEB24527) | human gut metagenome | biome: human gut; feature: ankylosing spondylitis patient; material: feces | host: Homo sapiens | place: China | collected 2015-10 | reverse complement strand
GGCGAGCTTTTCACAATCGTTAATGGCTTCTACTGATTTCTGAGTAAATTTCTGAATGTTCATACGCTTACCTCCCTCGTATTTATCTCTGTGATCTATGTGAAAAAGAAAAACCTTCTGAAAAACTTTCTGATGGAAAGAAAAGACCTTCCCACCTTGCTGGCTGGAACGTCTTCTGTCAGTTACGAAATTTCTTTCGCAGTGGTTTTCCTTTGTTACGAGTATGTTATATCACGAGTTGTTAGCACTGTCAAGATGTGAGTGCTAATATTTTGTGAAGAAATTGTGAACTGTGGATGGAAGGTAATCTGCGCTGATAATCTCCTCTTATTCTCCGAGCAGCAGCTCCCTGACTCTCTCCATGTCCATTCCATCTAACACAAAGTCTGCATCCGGCATGACCTTCCGTTTTTTTTCAGTGCCATCCGGTAATATGACGGTCTCTTCCGGCAGCTTTGGAGAAATGTTCGAATGAATATAAAAGGTATCGAGTCCGACACTCTTCGCTCCTGCGATATCGCTTATGCCATCGTTTCCAATCATGACGCTTTTTGTTATATCAAGATTATATTTATCAATCAATAATTGAAAAAATCTGCTGTCCGGTTTTTTTACCCCACAGGTTGAAGAGATAAAAATATCGTCAAAGTACTTTGCTATTCCAAGCGTGTGCATCTCATACTCTGTAAAAATGCGCTGTGCATTCGAAAGCAGATAAATCTTTTTGCCCTTCTTTTTTAATGCTTCTAACAAATCTATCACTCCATCATAGAGTTTTACATAATCGGTAGAGAGGATCCGGAAGAACTGCCCTGCATGAACGGCAAGTGTAGGATCTGCCTTCACGCCTTTTTCCTCAAAAAGCTTCTGAAAGACCTCTTCAATCTGAACTTCCGGATGTGCTTCATGAGCATCATCTTTTTTCTCAGATTTCATCTTATACTCCTCGCCTGCAATGATTGCAGCATATCTTTCTTTTAATTCTTCCGATGAATAATCGGCGTCATAATAGCCATAAAAAAGCGCCAGCTTTTTCCATACCAGAGGATCATTCTCCTCGGTATGGATATCAACCAGCGTTCCATATAAATCAAAAATATAATTATCGTAAGCTTTCACGTTATTATGCCTCCTGCTTTGTAAGTTGGATCAACTGCTGCATACGATCCGTGATCTTGTTCAGTACATCCGAATTATCTTCCTGTGCACTCATTGTCTCATTTGCGTGTGCAGATACCTCCTCTGAGATTGCCGAGATTGTTTCAATCGAATGCACGATCTGTTCATTTGCAGTTTTCAATTCCTCAATATTGCTGTTTAACTGCTCCATGTTGCTTTGGATATCAAGCGTATTGCTCTGGATATCCGAAAAATTATTGGCAGTATTCTCAGTGGACTGCTTTTCCTCATTAATTGCACCGATCATCTCGCGCACCACCGAAACCACCTCGCTGATCGCATTGGAAATATTCTCGATCAGCTCTGTAATATGTACCGTTGCCTCTTTGGTCTGTGTTGCCATACCGGAAATCTCTGTCGCAACAACAGAGAATCCTCTTCCGGCCTCACCCGCTCTTGCTGCCTCAATACTTGCGTTTAAAGCTAAAAGGCTTGTCTGCGAGGTAATACCGGAGATCAGTTCCACGATGGAATGCATCTCTTCAATGTATTTGTCTAATGTCTCTAGCTGTCCTGCAACGCTGTCACCTTTTTCTACGGAATGATCTACCTGTGATACGAGCACATCCATATCTTTTCCTGCGCTCTCAAGTACCTGCAAAGTCTGCTGCATACTCTGGTTAATGCGTTCCGCAACACTGCTGACCATCTCAACTTTCTGCTGGATTGCTTCTGTCTGCTGCATCTGTGTCTGCACAGCGTTTGCGGTTTCCGTCGTACCACTGCCAACCTCTGACATTGCATCTTTGGTCAATTTAGAAGCACTGTTGAGGTTCTCAACTTTTCCATAGATATCTTCCATTCCACTCTGCATCTGTTGTGACATATTGGAAATATCGGACAGCAAAAGTTCTGTCTTGCTCTGCGCTTCCTTAATATTCTCCATTTTCTGCTGATTGTTTGCATTCGATGTCTGCGCTGCATAGATAGAATACACTGCGACAAGTATCATGGCTGTCACCTGCACGATTGCTTCATCGCTGCCCTGATAACCGAACTTTCCGGTAAAAGCTCCACCAATCGTCATGATCAGGCTTAAGATAACCGTTCCTATATTGATCTGCACGGAAAATTTTACATCATTAAATACACTTACAAGTAAAATCATCGGTATGACAAGCACATAAATGTTCGCTTCCTCGGTCGTCAGCACCATGAAGGAATACGTAATGGCAAATCCGATTCCTACCGTGTGTTTGATCATACCTGTCTCTCTGTCCTTGAAAAAGAAAAACTGTCCCAGTATGACTGGGATCAGTGCCAATGCCGTGATCACCAGAAAATATCCAAGACTCCGCTCTCCCCTGATAAATCTGCACGCATAAAAGACGACCACGATCAACGCTTCTATGGTATGCCCTGTCAATGCGGTTCTGTTATTCCTCTGTGTATCACTGATCTGTGTTCCATTCATCTGCTCTTGTACTCCCTCTCTCCTGACGCTCTGTCAGTCTGCTATCACTGCCGGTTATTGTTTGAGTTTCCTCCTTTCACTATATCATTGATGGTTTCGCTCTTCAAGATTTTCTTTCCGGCAAATGACGTTATAACTCCAGTTTTGCCCGGAGTTTTGCAAGGATTTTACGCTCATTCCGGCTGATCTGCACCTGTGTCACTGCAAGTATTCCTGCCACCTCGCACTGCGTTTTATTTTCAAAATACCGCAGCCGGATGATCTGCTGTTCTGTCTCGTCGAGCGTATCCATCAGCTGCCTGATCACCATTTTGTTTAAAACAGCCTCCTTCTCCGGCTCCTCATAGACATCGCTCTGATCTCCAATCTGGTCAATGAGTAAAAGTTCATCTCCGTCTGAGCCGCAGACCGGCTGGTAAATGGACTCCACCCCACGGTTAGCGTCCAATGCCATCACGATCTCCTCTGTGCCAAGTTCTGTCATGGCAGATAGCTCCAAAAGACTCGGATCTCTCCCAAGCTCTGTTGTGAGAACTTCTTTTGCCCTGCTGATTTTGTATCCATTTTCTTTTAAACTCCTGCTCACTTTCACCATGCCATCGTCACGCAGGAAACGCCGTATCTCCCCTGTGATCATAGGCACTGCATAAGTGGAAAATGCAAGGTTTAACGACAGATCAAAATGATCGATCGCCTTGATCAGCCCGATACATCCGATCTGAAACAATTCCTCCCTGTCATGCCCTCTTTTTTCAAATCTGCGGACAATTGCGTGCACTAATCCAAGGTTGTCCGAAACGACTTTGTCCCTGGCTTTTTTATCCCCATCCTGTGCCTGTCTGATCAGTTCCGCCTGTCGCACCATAGGCTAGCCTTCCTGATTTCCCAGTCTTCTTACCATATGTACGCTTGTCCCTTTTCCCGGCTCGGATACTACCTCAAGCCTGTCCATAAACGCTTCCATAAAAGAGAATCCCATCCCGGAACGCTCTAACTCCGGTTTTGTCGTATAAAAAGGTTCCATCGCTTTTGACACATCCGCAATGCCTGCTCCTGTATCCGAAACGGTGATGGAAACCTCATCCCCACAAATCTGACACAGGAGTTCCACTTTCTGTTCCGGTTCATGGTAACCATGAATGATCGCATTCGTCACCGCTTCGGACACGGCCGTCTTGATATCCGCAATCTCGTCTAACGTTGGGTTTAATTCTGCTATAAATGCCGCCACCGCCACCCTGGCGAAACTCTCATTCACCGACCTGGCATCAAATATCAGTTTCATCTCGTTCTGACTGCTCATTTTTACTTCCTCCACTATCTCCTATTCTTTTACCTGAATGATTTTTTTCAACCCGGATACGGTAAATATCTTGTCCACGCGCTCGTTCAGATGGCACGCACTCACATCCCCACCGGAATAGCCTAAGTTTTTGCACCGCCCGATGATCACCCCAATCCCGGAGCTGTCCATAAACTCTGTCTCTGTAAAATCAAACACAAGATGTCTGACATGGTAGGTGTCGATCAGAAGATCTGTCTCCGTGCGGATGCGGTTTGCCTGATGATGGTCTAACTCACGCGGCACATAGACAACTAAACATCCTTTTTCCATAATATACTGGCTTTTCATGCTCTTGTTCCTCTCTTTCCATTCTGCTTATGATTTTCAACAATAGAATGCTCGCTCCGCAGACATTTTATTGTCATGAATAAAAAAAGAAGGAGTCTCCCCGGAATTTCCGGTTCGATCTCCTTCGTACTTTTTTAACGGGCGGTGTCTGTCTCACTCTGATCCAGATAGTTCTGTGAGTTTGCAGCGCGCTCTGTATTTGGATACAATTCTACCACTTTCTGATAATAGATTTTGGCATTTTGCATATCCTCGTTCTTGCGGTATGCCTGTGCAAGATAGTACAGTGCATTTCCATTCTCATAGTTTTCATCCATCTCGACGACTTTGGAAAGTGCACTCACGGCATCATCATACTTTTTGCCGGAATATGCATCATAACCTTCCTTATATAATGCAGCCATGTATTCGGCATTCACCTGTGCATTGATGGTATCATAAATACTCTTTGCATCTGCACTCAGGTCATCCACATTGACACTGCTCAATGCATCTCCTGCCTTCTCAATGTCTCCTGTGGTGTATGTCTCATATGCAGTCAGAAGTTTGTCATAGCTTTCCAGTTTGTTGGCAGATTCTTCCTCGCTGTTCTTCGCATCCGTAATCTGACTGGTAAGGTCATCCACCTGACTCTGCAGGCTTGTGATCGTCTGATTCTTGGAAGAAATCGTATTATTTGCATCCAGCACTTCTGCTTTCGTATTGTTCATCACGGTTCTTCTCACGCCAGGAACCACAAGGAAACAGGTGATTGCAATTCCGATTGCGATTCCGATCACCATGTTAATGATCGTACCGACTGCAGAATTGTCCTTCAGATATTTTGGCTGGATGATTGTCTCATTGCCACTCTGATAGGAAATGAGTTCATCATTCTTCTGCTTCTTGCTCGGATTCTGCTCTCTTAAGGCTGCATTGGCTTCTTTCAGATAGCGCAGTGTCACAGTATTATTGGCATCAATTTTTCCGGCATTCCGCAGTGATTTCTTCGCAAGATCATAGCGTCCTTCCTGAATATATAAAAGCGCCAGAAGCTGATGTCCACTCACCAGCTTTGGATTCAGCGACAATACTTTTTTCAACTGAATGATTGCAAGATCACGGCTGTTCTGCTTGCAGTAAAGCAATGCCTGATTGTATTTCTTGATCGTCTGATTGACAGAATCCAGTCTTACCTGATTCTTCTGCACTTCATCTAAGTACCTGCTCGCAAGATTATCCTTCGGCTGATAATTCTTACTGATCACCCACTCCGTGAGGGCAGTCACCACTTCTCCCATCTCGTAGTAGATCAATCCAAGCAAATTTCTTGCATCAATATTTAATTTATTAAAACGCAGACTGATTTTCAGGCTCTCAATTGCCCCTGACAAATCCCTGACACCGGCTTTCTCCAATGCATCATTGTAATAGGCATTAGATGCCATCAAAATCTTTTTGTATACTTTTACATTCGTTCCGCAGTTCTGGCAGTTATCTCCCTTGCCAAGTTCTGCACCGCAATTATAACATCTCATGAAAAACCTCTCTATCTGTCATGCCACTGTGCATGTGATCTACCTGTTATCTGTTCTGCTGCTTTAATTCCTGCAGCATTTCCTGCATAACATCCGTCATGTCTGTCAGCTCATGATTATAGATTGCCTGCTCTGCCTCTTCCACTTCCAGACTTGGTTTAAAGTTTTTCAATTCTTCTTCAAAATTTATCATCTTAATTTCCGTACCTTTCCTGTACTGACTGATCATTTCTCTCCTGATCCGCCTGTACATGCTTAACTGCAGACTGGCTGATCATTTCTTTCTCACTGATTGATTATAATATAGGAAGAATTCACTTTCAATGTCAAATTATGAAATTTCCATTAAAATAAAGTAGTTTTTCGTCAATAATATGAAATATAAAAATAGCATTTCAGGAAAATTATGGTTGTAACCTGTTTCCCCTGAAATGCTATCCTGCTCTTTTTTATTTCTTAATCCTTTGCATGTTACTGTCCGTTAATCCTCTGCTATTCTCGTGCAGATTTTTCCGTTCAGATGATAGAACTCTACGCACTTTGCATTGTTTTTTACATTTAAAATCTGATCCCTGATCGCTATGGATACCCCAGGGAATACATCTCTTGTCACACAGACCGTTGCATTCGCCCCATCTGAAATCATGCGCTCAAGCCGCTTCACTTCGCCCTCATCTCCTGCAAGTGTAGCCGTATTCTGGATTCTGGTACGCAAGAGTGCCACTCTTCGCGGATCTTCCCGATAGCTGACGCCACGCTCCTTCTCCATCTCTTCAAACTTGGCAAGTCCCTGTTCGATCTTATCAAGTTCCATTTTGGTAATATCCATCTTCTTCTTCAGCAGGTTCAGCCTTGCTATGCAATCTGTGCCTACCCCAACAGAAACAGCTGTCCGCATCTCCGCTTCATTTCCGATCGTGGTAGCCCTGATTCCCTTGACTGCGCTGACATCTCCACCGATGATCTTCGCTGTTCTGCCCTGGATCAGAATAGATCCTCTGCACGCAACTGTGCAGTTGAGCAATACGTCTGCCTCCATATCTCCCTCTACCTGGATGACTGTATACTCAATAAACTTTGCATACAGATTTCCTTTGGTTCTGACATGTGCCTTGTTCCCTCCGACCATTCCACTTCTTAAAATGATATCCTTACCGGCTTCCAGATTACAGGCTTCCACGTTTCCATCAATCGTGATACTTCCGGTTGCCTTGATCGTAACTCCGGATTCCACACTGCCGTGGATCACAATATCTCCTGTAAAATCTATGCTTCCGGTAGTAAGATTTGCATCTCCGCTCACCTCATAGATTGGCTGGATCCTGATCTTATCATTCTCAATATCAATCTTCCCATCCATCAGCGAAAAATAGGTAAGGTAATCCTCACTTCGTCCAAAACCGGTTCCGCGAAGTGCTCCCTGTTCTCTGGCCACCTTTGCAGGAATCGGCTTTCCGGAAACTCCGGTTCCGTCTGTTCCCTGTACAGCCGGATGATATATTGCAATGACCTGATCCTTCTGAACCGACTGTACACTGTACATGGACCAGTAATCTACCGATCCGTCCGGCAGGATCTTTGGTTTTTTCTCAAGGTTCATATTCACCTTATATTCATAAAATCCATCCTGTCCCTCTACTGCCGGTACTCCTCTCGCCACCAGTACATCCTGTTCATATATCTCCTCATCGATGATTTTCTGAAGCTGTGCTTCATCAATTCCATAAGTAATCTGGTTCACCCGTAATACATCGTGCAGATACTCGATCGTATAGTGTTCTCCTTCTTCCAGTGCAGGGAGTCTGATCCATGCCTCTAAGTCTTTATTCACAATCTTCACTTTTGGTGTAGAAATACTTGGTAATGTCATTCTTCCAACTCCCTTCTTCCTACAAAAAATCGTATATATACTATATAATACTCGTTTCCAGTCTTTTTTTCAAGCAAGTTTTCTGCTTTTTCGCACATTTTCGCTCTGTAATTTGTGCATGTTGAACAAACCAATGACACACCCTGCCATAAAAATAACCGTCCACGCCACCGGCTAGGGAGACTGGACGGTTATTGTTCTATTTCATCTGTGCAAGACGCTCTTTGACCTGAGCCATCATCTGCTCATAGCCTGCAAGCTTGTCTTTCTCTTCCTGCACTTTTGCTTCCGGAGCTTTGCTTAAGAACTTCTCATTGGAAAGCATTCCCTTAGAACGCGCGAGTTCTTTCTCCAGACGTGCCTGTTCTTTTAACAGACGTTCTTTTTCTTTTTCAAAGTCTACTAAATCTTCCAGTGGAAGGTAAAGTGTTGCTCCAGGAATTACAACGGAAACAGCATCCTCCTCGATTCCTGTCTTATCTGCCTGTACTGCGATCTCGCTTGCACCTGCAAGGTTTACATAAACTTCTTTGTTTGATTCAAACGTGTCTCTGATTTTCGCATCGTCAGATACAATGAAAATCTTTGCTTTTCTTGATGGTGGAACATCCATTTCAGTACGGAGGTTACGAACACCTTTTACAAGGTCTTTGCAGTGCTCTACCATCTCTTCCTCTGCTGCAAAGTTCCATTCTGCTTTGTATTCCGGCCATTTTGCGAGCATAATGGTGTCTTCTTCCGGGTGAAGCGTACAGAAGATTTCCTCTGTGATAAACGGCATAAATGGATGTAACAGCTTTAATGCCTCTGTCAGTACCGTCTTTAAGGTCCAGAATGCTGCATTTGCAGATGCCGGATCATTCTCTTTGTTATAGGTACGAACTTTTGTGATCTCGATGTACCAGTCACAGAATTCATCCCAGATAAAGTCATAAACTTTCTGTACGGCGATACCCATCTCGAATTTATCCATGTTCTCTGTCACATCTTTTGCAAGTGTGTTCACTCTGGATAAAATCCATTTGTCGGCTGCCTTTAATTCATCGAGAGCAGGGGTTTTGATCTCTGCGCCCTCTAAGTTCATCATGATGAAACGGGAAGCATTCCATACTTTATTGGCAAAGTTTCTGGAAGACTCTACTCTCTCCCAGTAGAAACGCATATCGTTACCAGGTGCATTGCCTGTGATCAGTGTCAGACGAAGTGCGTCAGCACCATATTTGTCAATAACCTCTAACGGATCGATACCGTTTCCAAGAGACTTACTCATCTTACGTCCCTGGGAGTCACGTACCAGACCGTGGAATAATACGGTATGGAATGGCGCTTTGCCCATCTGCTCGTAACCGGAGAAGATCATACGGATTACCCAGAAGAAGATAATATCATATCCGGTTACTAAAACATCATTTGGATAAAAGTAATCTAAGTCTTCTGTTTTTTCCGGCCAGCCAAGTGTTGAGAATGGCCATAAAGCAGAGGAGAACCAGGTATCTAAGGTATCCGGGTCCTGTGTCATATGGGTGCATCCACATTTCGGACACTTATGAGGTGCTTCTTTGGCAACTACCATCTCGCCACACTCATCACAGTAGTATGCCGGGATTCTGTGTCCCCACCATAACTGTCTGGAAATACACCAGTCACGGATATTGTCTGTCCAGTTGAAGTATGTCTTCTCCATACGTTTTGGAAGTAACTGGATATCACCATTTTTTACGCCTTCAACTGCCGGTTTGATCATCTCGTCCATTTTCACGAACCACTGCTGTTTGATCATTGGTTCAACGGTTGTGCCGCAGCGGTCATGTGTACCTACGTTGTGGGAATGTGGAACAACTTTTACTAAAAGTCCCGCTTCCTCTAAATCTTTTACTAATGCTTTTCTGCACTCGTAGCGGTCCATTCCCTCATATTTTCCTGCTAACTTGTTCATGGTTGCATCGTCATTGATGACAACGATTTCTTCCAGGTTGTGGCGTTTTCCAACCTCAAAGTCGTTCGGGTCATGGGCTGGTGTGATCTTCACACATCCGGTTCCAAACTCTTTGTCTACATATGGATCAGCGATCACCGGAATCTCACGGTCTGTCATCGGAAGTTTTAACATTTTTCCAACGATGTCTTTGTATCTCTCATCATCCGGGTTTACAGCAACAGCGGTATCTCCGAATAAAGTCTCCGGTCTTGTCGTTGCGATCTCTACGAATCTTCCTTCCTCACCAACTACCGGGTAATTGATATGCCAGAAGAATCCGTCCTGCTCCTCATGCTCTACCTCCGCATCGGAAATGGATGTCTTACAAACCGGGCACCAGTTTACGATACGGGAACCCTTGTAGATATATCCTTTTTGATATAATTTAATAAAAACTTCCTGTACGGCATCAGAACATCCTTTATCCATGGTAAAACGTTCTCTCTGCCAGTCAGCAGAAGATCCCATTTTCTTTAACTGGTTGATGATACGGTTACCGTATTCCTCTCTCCACTCCCAGCATTTCTCTAAGAAACCTTCTCTTCCAAGATCTGCCTTGTCGATTCCTTTTTCTTTTAAGGACTGGATGACTTTTACTTCGGTTGCAATGGAAGCGTGGTCTGTTCCAGGCTGCCATAATGCATTGTAACCCTGCATTCTCTTGTAGCGGATCAAAATATCCTGCATGGTATTGTCTAATGCGTGTCCCATGTGAAGCTGTCCGGTAATGTTTGGTGGAGGCATCACAATGGTGAATGGTTTCTTGCTGCGATCTACTTCTGCATGGAAGTAACCGTTGTCTTCCCATTTTTTATAGAGACGTTCTTCAATGCCCTTTGGGTCATAGGTCTTTGCTAATTCCTTCATTTGTCTTTTTCCTTTCTTAAAAAAATAAAAGCCCTTCACATCCATACGGATGCAAAGGGCGTGTCAACGCGGTACCACCTTTGTTATGTTGCAAAAACAACATATCTCTACAGGCTCATTCCTAAGCCACTGTCCAGTAACGGGGACAACTCGTTCTCGCTTACTTCTGACTGCTTCTGGCGATATACGAAATTTTTCTCCGCATGATCAACTTGCAAGTTCTGCCACTTATCTGCAACAGACAGGTTCAGCGCGACGGTTCAAAAGCTACCTTCCACACAACATGTTCTGGTGACATCTCTCAGCCGGTGAATGTCATTCTCTTTCAGGTGTCTGTGTGTACTCCTCTTTCTCATCACCTTTTTATATCTTTTTTCATCATAAAAGCTAAAGAGGCATTTGTCAACTGATTTTTTTATATGTGATTTTAATTTATTCATTCCTTCTTCCTATCCTAATAATTTCAACAGATTCTGATAGACATATTCTCTCAGAAAATCTGCCTCCAGGTCAAGTTCGATTTTTTTCTCTGCTGCGATGCGGTACATAAAATAGACCGAAAGCTGGGTTTCGACCGCGGCTCTTCGCAGGAAAACATTCTCCTCCCGGATCAGACCTTCGCGGACACCCTCCTCCACAATGCAGTCGATAATCTCGTTTTTCTCCTTATCACAGCACTGCTGTTTCATACGCTCATACTCATCTTTCAGATTCTTTGGTATCTCGTATGATTCCAATACCATTTTTATCAGGAAAAAGACACCCTGCTTTTCTTTTACATGCTCATCAATAAAATCCATGACCTCATTAATTTTCTGTTGAAACGTTCTGTTATCTGTAGAAATTACCTGCAGTTTTTCAAAGCACACTTTCACATAATATAAAATTGCAGAAGAGATTATCTCTTCCTTTGAAGAAAAATATTCGTATGCTGTTCCTTTTCCAATGCCTGCCCGGCCTGTGATATCAGCTACTTTTAAAGTGTTGATATCACAGCCTTCATTAATGAACTCAATGACTGCCTGATACATGGCAAGTACTTTCTGTGATGGATCGTGGATCAGTTTCTGCTCATCCATTATAAGTCCTCCTCGACCATGCTCTTATTGCGGTTGAATGCATCATAAATACATGGAACAACGATCAGAGTTAACAGTGTACCATATAACAAACCGCCAACCGTTACGATCGCCATTGGCTGCATCATTTCTGAACCTTCTCCAAGTCCGACTGCCATCGTGGACATGGACAGGATCGTGGTGAGTGCGGTCATAAGGATCGGACGGAGTCTCGTTTTTCCGGATTCGATAATGGCGTCTTTTTTCTCCATTCCGCCACGGCGGAGCTGGTTGATAAAGTCTACCATAACGATACCGTTATTTACGATAATTCCGGCAAGCATGACAAATCCGATCATTGCCACAACGCTGACTTCGTTGCCGGTAAAGTAAAGTGCGAACAGACCGCCTGTAAATGCCAGCGGGATTGTAAACATAATGATAAATGGCGACAACAGTGACTGGAACTGTGCTACCATGACAAGGTAAATGAAGATAACTGCCAAAAGAAGCATCAGATACAACTGATTCATCGCATCTGCGATCATCTCGTCCTCACCTGCCATCTCAATGGAGTATCCTTCCGGCAGATCGATCTTATCTAACTCTTTCTGGATCTCATTACTTAACAGACTGACATTATGGTCATCATCCACTCCTGCGGTCACACTGATATATCTGGTCTGCGCATCACGGTTGATCGTTCCTAAGGTGTAACCTTCCTCAAACTGTGCAATATCAGAAAGTGCTGTTTCTGTCTCGTTTCCTTCTCTGTCTGTATAAGTGAAGGTCAGGTTTTTGATATCAGCCAATGTAACATCGGACTGTTCCTCGCTCTGTACGTAAACCTGATACTCATTTACATCGGTAGAGATCGTTGTTGCGGAGGTTGACGATGTCATCTCCCCATAAACAAGCTGGAATACCTGTGCAACGGTCATGCCATATTTCGCAGCTTTTTCTTTATCTACAGAAATGGTGAAAGACGGTGTTGTGTTATCAAGTCCATCATCCACATCTACGGTTCCCTCGGTGTTCTCTACTACCTTTGCAACCTCGCCTGCAAGTTCCTGCAGTTTATCGAGATCATTTCCTTTTACATTGATCGTCAGTCCACTTCCCATTAACGCTGTCATATCGGAAGCTGAAGTATCCGTTGTCACCTCACAGTCCATATCTTTGGTCAGTTCATCCAACTGTGTGATCACATCTGCGCTGCTCACATCAGATTCTTCATCCAAAATCATATACATGGAAATACTGTCTGTAGAACTGCTTCCCATCATGGAAAGAGCACTTCCGCCTGCCATGGCACCAATGGTCTCAATACCATCAATCGTCAATGCTTTTTCCACGACTTCGTCTGCCATTTCTGTCAGTTCATCAAAAGTAAGCGTCTCATCCTCTTTTGCTGAAATCGTCGCACTGATCTGGTTCGTCTCCATATTCATATCCATGAAAGAATATCCTCTGGAGAATGCTGCCACAACACTTGTTCCAAGCAATACGATCACCGCAATAAATACGACCGGCTTGAAACGCAGACATACCGCTAAAATTTTTCCATAAGAATCTTTTACTTTGTCAAAGAAATTATGCCTGATCTCTTTTGTATTTTTTAATAATCCTGCTGCCATCATCGGCACGAAAGTCAATGCCACAAGAAGACTGGCTGCAAGCGTAAATGCAATTGTCAGTGCAATATCCACAAATAACTGTCTCGTGATACCCTCTGTAAAAATAATCGGTGCAAATACACAGACGGTTGTAAGTGTGGAAGCTGTAATCGCTCCTGTCACCTGTGAAGCACCTTCCACGGCTGCTTTCCGGATGGAATATCCCTCTCCCCGCAATCGATAGATGTTCTCGATCACGACAATGGAGTTATCCACCAACATACCAATTCCGAGTGCCAGACCCGACAGCGAAATGATGTTTAACGTAATATGCGTAAAGTACATCAGTACCACTGCAAAAACAACACTGAGCGGGATCGAGCATGCTATTACAAGTGTAGGTTTTATATCTTTTAAGAATAATAACAATACAATAATTGCAAGGATGGCTCCCACGATCATGTTTTCTACGACTGATTTCACGATCATGTCAATGTAAATCCCCTGATTCATGAGAACGCTCAAATGTAACGCTGTATTTTCTTTTTCCAGACTGTCAAATTTGTCCAATAACCGGTCTGTCACATCTCCGGTGGAATAGCCGGTCTGCTTTTCAATCGAAAGCATCACCGCCGGATTTCCATTTACTTTGGAATAGGAATCTCCGGAATTGTCAATGTATTCGATATCTGCCACATCTGACAGTTTGATCGGCTCGATACCATCCATACCAAGATCCATCAGAACGAGATTTTCAAGATCAGCTTTGGATGTCACCTCATCTCCGACTCGCACCAGATACTGCTCGTTCCCCTCTGTCACATAACCTGCCGGCATGGAGAAGTTCTGCGCTGTCAAAAGATTTTTTAAGGTATCCATTGTGAGGATCGTGTTCAGATCCGCTGAATCTTTTGCCTGTTCTTTTGCATCATCTAACTGGCTCTGTCCCTCTTCGATCTTATTTGCTGCAACAGCAAGATCCGCATATCCCCTGCTCATCTCCATGATACCGGATATCTGGGATTCATTTAAAGTCACTAATGCGTCATCTAAAGACGTTTTACCGTCTGCCACCTGTGTCTGGGCGGACTCGATTGTCGCGATTCCCGTCGCAATCTGCGTCTTGCTCTCACTTAATTTTGAGATTGCAGCAGGAATATCTTTGTAAGAAGTCAACGTCACGCCTGCATCTGCAAAAGAGGATGCCTGACTCGTCAGCATCACATTGATATCATCCAGTTTGGACTGTAAGGTCACGATCTGGCTGGCAATGTCACTCTCACTTGTATAGGAAGTCCCTGCCTGTGCATTGATCTGGGCAATGGCTGTGGATTCCATGTATGCGACGAAATCGGATTCACTGGCCGCATTTTTATATGCTTCTAACATTTTAGGATCTGCCTGTAAAGTTGAAATCACTGTTTTCAACTGATTCGCCTGTTCCTGTGTCATCTGACCATATTGAACCGCTGCTGCAAGCGCTTCCTCCACTGTCATGTCTGCACCTGTCATTGGATTTTTTGCTGTTAAAATTGCCATTACACCATCGTGCGCCTGATATAACTGCTTTGCCCCACTCTTCGCCTGGCTGACACCGTCTTTTGCTTTCTGTAAACCGTCAATCGCGCTCTGTAACTGTGTTGCTCCATCATAAGCTGACTGTAACGACTTGATTGCACCATCCATGGACGACTGTGATTTCTGAAGATCTGATAATTGTGTGGTCAGATCTGCTTCGGTGTTAAACAGTTGGATTTTATTATTAATGATCTCATTTTCACCTGCTCCAAGCTGGCTTCCCATCTCTTTTTCACCATCGGAAAGCTTCTTTTTCCCACTGTCGATCTGGGAAGATGCCTTATCTAACTCTGCCTGTGCATCTGTAAACTGGGCATCTATTTTGCTTAAAATCTGTTCGTTTAAAGCATCTATTTTTTCCTGATTCATGGTTACCTGAAGGTCCGTATCCAGCACACCTGTTGCCGTCACAGATGCCACACCCTCGATACTCTCAAGCAGTGGTAATAATTCATTATCCACATAATCAGATACCTCTGCCTGATCCATTCCATCCACATCTGCGGATGCGATCATAACCGGCATCATATCCGGATCGATCTGCATAATGATTGGTGTGCCCACTGAATCCGGAAATTGTCCGGTCAACTGATCCAGCTGCTGCTGGATCTCAATCATGGCAGAATCCATGTTTGTGCTCTGTTCATACTCCAAAACAACCATAGAATAGTTATCATAGGACATGGAACTTACATTATTAATATTGGAAGTCGTCGCCATTGCCGCTTCGATCGGCGATGTCACATCTTTTTCCACTTCCTCCGGACTTGCCCCTACATCCGTCGTGACAACGATCACATATGGCAGATTCATTGCCGGCAGCAGATCTGTTGTCATCCTCGTCAGCGAAACAACTCCTAAAACGATCACCAGTACAACAGCCACTAACACTGTGTACGGACGTTTTACACTATACTTTGGAATCATTCTCTTACCTCCTGAAACATGATATATCTGATTGGCTGCTGTATTCCTGCAAGCCAGAACTGACCAGTCGGTCGGCAATCATCAGTTTACTCCTCTCTCATCAAAATGCAAGGAAAATCGGACAGAATTTAGAATTATTTTAGAAATGGAACAAAATTTCCTATTTACGCAAAAATGGAGTACCTATCGGTACTCCATCCCACGAGACTGTATCTTTCCAATATATAATAACAGAGGCTTTACTCTTTTTTGTTTATGACTGCTGTTCTACCAGTTTCTGTATTGCCTGCTGCTCTGCTTCCGGCATCAGCTTTGATACCTCGATCAGAACGATCAGTTCTTTTGCATAGGAAGCAACCTCATCAAAACAATTTTCTACTGCTTTCATAATGACTGGCATGGAAATAACCTTCTCATCCGGGACATCAATAATCTCATCCACGTTTCCAACCTCAAGCCCAATCTTTGTACCATTCATGGATGCAACGATGATATTGTTGATTTCCTGTTCCGGATAATGAAACTGTTCTGCCAGACTGTACACTGCAATAACTTCTCCGTGCAGATTCATGATCCCATGAACCTGTGGCAGTGAATTTGGAATATTCACCACATTCATTCTTGTTTCAATGGATTCCACATCATTGACAGGAATACCAAACTTCACTCCATTTAACAAAAATGTAAGTAACTGCATTATAATCTCTGTCTCCTTTCTTATGATTCGATCTCGGGACATTTCGCAGTATCCATAAGACCTGCAAAAAGGGGACTGGCACAAAAGTACCACCCCACTATTCTGTTCTCACCCTGTTCTATTCATCTTCGCTGTCTTCATCATCAACGATTGCTGCTGCCGCACCTGCCACAGATGAAACAACCGCTATCACAACAACGATGACAACCAAAAGTAATAAAATTCCCATGAAAACTAAAAAACCGCCTTCTGTCATGTCTTCCTCCGTTCTGAAAGGATTGTGCAGATTCACTTCTCAACCATTTCTTTTTTTCCAAAATCTGTGCCTATTATAGCACATTAGCAACTGGAAAAAAAGAGCCTATGTTTGATTATTTCAGATAATTTTTCTGATGTTTTTTAATATTGTAATCTTTTTCTGCTACATCAAAGGAGAACCGCCGTGATATGGGGAATCACGACGGTTCTCAGGGAAGGTTTTTTCATTTGTAGCTATATTCTAATTTATCCTTTTACACTGCCGAGGGCAACACCCTGTACGATGTGTCTGGATAAGATCAGATAAATGATAATAACTGGGAAGATAGAAAATGCGATCATCACATAAACCTGACCCATATCAAACTTCAGCCAGTCAGCTGCACGAAGCTGTGCGATTAAGATTGGCAGTGTCTTTTTCTTGTCATTGTGTAAGATCAAAGCCGGTACAAAATAATTATTCCAGCTGCTTACAAATGTAAAGATTGCCTGTACTGCAATGGCAGGTTTCATTAATGGAAGTACAATATTGTTAAATGTATGGAACTCACCGGAACCATCAATTCTGGCTGCCTCGATCAGAGATACCGGCAATGTACTTTCCATGTACTGTTTCATGTAAAAGAATGTGACCGGTGCAGCGATCGTTGGGACGATCAAAGGGATAAATGTATCTTCCATTTTTAATGTACCGACTAATTTTACAAATCCAAGTGCAGTTACCTGTGTAGGGATCATCATAACTGCTAAGATAAATGCATAGATGTATTTTTTCAGTTTAAAATCATATGCATGGATCGCATAAGCTGTCATGGTTGAAAAATAAGTACATAACGCTGCTGACAGTACCGATACGATCAGACTATTTATCATACCCTGCCATACCGGAAGTGTTCCGTGTACCAGATTGTTCCAGTTTTCCAGCAGATGTGTGCTTGGCAGTGGTGTAAATCCGGCCTGCAGTTCACCGTTCGATCTGGTCGCGTTAATGAACAGCACATAGAACCAGAACAGGCAGGCAAATGTAACAAGAATCAGGACTATATAAGCGATAAATCTTCTTGCATGGATTCCAAGTCCTTTTTTCAGATTTTTATTTTCGTTCATAATAACACCTCACCTTTCTATTCTACTCATGCTTTTCTCTTATCGTTTCCAGTTACCTTAAAGACAATAAGACTTAAAATTGCGGTGATGATGAACAGGATTACGGATACTGCACCAGCCATTCCGTAGTTCTTGCTGTACAGATGTTTATTTAAGAACATGATCAATGTCATGGTCGATCTCATTGGATCACCGGTACCATTGGTCAAAATCTGTGGTACATCGAATAACTGTAATCCACCGATCAGCGATGTGATCACAACATATACTAAAATCGGCCGGAGCAGCGGTAATGTAATTTTGTAGAATACCTGTGTGGAAGTTGCTCCATCCACTTCTGCCGCTTCAAATAGGGAAGTATCGATACCCATCATGCCTGCCATTAAAAGAATAGTCGTATTACCAAACCACATCAGGCAGTTCATAAGGGCGATCAGCCCTCTCGCACTTCCTGTGTTTGCCAGAAACTTATATGGCTCTGAAATGATTCCGATCTGCATTAAAATCGAGTTGATCGGTCCACCATCTGAGAACAGTGTAAAGAACAACATGGAAAATGCGGATGCCATGATCAGGTTTGGCAGATAGATCACGGTCTTGAAAAATCTGCTTCCTTTTAATTTCAAACGCACATCAGAAAACCATGCACCTAACAGTAATGACAAAATAATCTGTGGCACAAAACACATGATCCATAAAATCATGGTATTCTTTGCGTAAATCCAGATATCGCCCTGTGTAAACAGCGTTTTGTAGTTCTCCAGTCCCACAAAGTTTGGTCCGATCTGTGTCAGACCTGATAAATAATTTTCAAAAAAGCTGTTATAAATGGTATTAAACAGTGGTATAAGCTGGAATACAACATACACCAGAATAAAAGGAATCAGAAAAATGTAACCCCATTTGTTATATCTGACTGCTTTACTGCTTTTCTTCTTCATAACGCCTCTTGCCCCCTTCTTTTTATTTTTCACAGAGTTCACAGCATCCCTTCACGGACATCTTTTTGTGCAAATCTGCTGTCAGCTCTGCGCTTTACGCCGCTGACTGCTTTCTCTCCGTCCGGAGATAGATATAAAGATAGCCGCACCCGCCGGTCTGGCAGGCGCGGCTTATTATTTTAGTATGTTAAGTCCGGATATTTCTCAACAACTGCTTTGTAGAATAAGTCAAGTGCATCATCAAGTGAGGCATTGCCTTCAAAGTAGTTCTTCATAGCGTTCTGGAACTCTTCGTTACATCCCTGATCGTATGCAGAAAGGTTGCTTAAATCAAGTTTTTCTACACTTGCACAGTACATAGACAATGGGTTCTGTCCGCCTAATACTTTACTCTGGTAGCTTGTATCTGCTGCCATTGCTTCCATAGCTGGTTTATTGTTAACGAAGTCATCATCTTTTACTACGATATCTTTCATGATCGTCTCGTCTGTTGTCATCTTTAAGATGATATCTTTTACAAGACTTGCGTTATCTGTACCTGTTGCTCCACAGATCCATGTACCGCCCCAATAGAATCCCTGAGGTCCTGGTGTAGCGCCCCATCCACCGTTGTAACCGATAGATCCTTCGGTGTCGGCTGCCATAGAGAAGTTCACGAACCATGCCGGTCCAAAGTAGCAGAATACTTTTCCTTCCGGATAGAAACCTTTCTTCCAGTCATCGCCCCAGAGTTCATATGTCTCTGTCTCGCCTGCATCATAAAGCTCTTTTGAATCAGATACCCATTTCATAATGTTATCATCAATATTGATCTTGCCATCTTCTACCCATTTAGAAGTAACGTTGTTAGAGTATACACGGTAAGTATCATTGACGGAAGATGTCATCTTGTATCCGGCAGCTTTCATTGTCTCTGCTGTATCATTGAAAGTATCCCAGTCTGAAACATATTTCTGAACTTCGTCAGGATCGTCTGTTCCAAGAACTTCTTTTGCTGCATCACGGTTATAGAATAATACGCCCGGGCAGCCCTGCCATGAAACACCTTTTAATACACCGTTAGAATCTGTAACGATATCTTTTGTATACTGATACTGGTTTGCAAGGTCTGCATCTGTAATTCCAAGATCTGCGATCGGCATTGTATAATCTGTATCGACATATTTCAGTGCGTAGTCAGCTTCTACTAAGAATAAGTCAATCTTGTCATCGGCTGCTGCTGATTCCTGTTTTAATAATGTTGCATCCAGATTGTTCTGATATGCGTTGTCATCACTTGGTGTGATGTTCCATTTTACGGTAACATCCCCAATCTTACCAGTTGTGGCATCCACTTCCTCATATCCAGGATAGTGATCTGTCAGACGGCTCTTAAACTCTTCATTCCAGCAATAAATGTTGAAAACTTTTCCCTCATCACCTGTTGTATCTGTCTCCGCTGCATCAGATCCAGATTCTGTTGCCGGTGCTGCTGCACCTGAGTTGCTGTTGTCTGTGGATGTTGTGTCTGATGATCCGCCACATCCTGCTACCATAGTTGCTACCATGGATGCACATAATAATGTGCTAATGATTTTCTTTTTCATAGAAAACCCTCCTCCTTAATTTTTTGGCTTCCGCCTTGTTTACATTGTTATTTTTGTTCCGGAATCTTTCCTACCGATTGTCCCGGTATGAGGATTCCTTCTATAACGACTCTCTCAATGAGAGTTGTTTTTGGTTTTTCAATGGAACCGATCAGCCGTTTTGCAGCCTCTCTGCCAATCTCTTCTGTGTCCTGCTTAATTGTGGTAAGCTTCGGGTGCAAAAGCTGCGACATCCTCGTTCCGTCGTATCCTGCTACTGAAATGTCTTTTGGTATCCGAAGTCCCATCTCTATAATGACATTTCTTCCACCGATCAGTGCGGTGTCATCAGGATAAATGATACAGGTTGGCGGATTTTCCAGATTCAGGAGTTCCTTCGTCTGTTTTGCCGCTTCCCTCGTCTCCAGGTAATCAGCTGTGCGGATGTACTCATCCGGGACTTCCAGTTTCAGTTCATCCATTGTCCGGTAAAAACTTGTCAGCCGGTCTTTGGTAACTGCCGAACCATTCTGCTGTCCGTGGATGTAAGCGATCCTCCTGTGTCCCTGAGAATAAATATATCTGACCAGATCTTCCATGCCCTGAATGTTGTTCGAGCTGACCGCCGTGCAGCTGTGATGCAGGTAGTCGATGGTGACAACCGGTACTTCGCTATTCATCAGTTCCATGACGCCAGGGTCGTTAAAATCCGCACACACAATTGCAACGCCCTCAAAATTCCGGTATTTACAATGTTCCAGATAAGACATCTTCCGGTTTTCAAAACAGGTATTGATAAATGTAATGTCATAACCCTGCTTCTCTGCCTGGACTTTCAGACCATTTAATACTCCTGAAAAATATTCATGCTGCAAACCACTTCCTGCTTCCTCTTCAAATAGAACTCCGAGGTTGTATGAATGGTTGGTCTTAAGTGATCTTGCTGCTGCATTCGGAAAATATCCTAATTGCTCTGCTACTGTCCGGATACGACTCTTTGTCTCTTCACTGATATCTTTTTGATCGTTTAACGCCTTACTGACAGTGGCAGTTGATACTCCACACTTTTCGGCAATTGTTTTTAAAGATACCATTGAATCCTCCAGGTACTTCTTCCAGACTTTATTATGTATGACCTGTTGTCTTGTTACTTAAGTCTTTCGAAGTTTTTACTTAATCGTTTTCGCATCTTTAATATAGCTCTTATGCAAACGGATTGCAATACTTTTTTGACATTTCGGCTAATTTTACATTTTTTTCTCTGATTTTTTGTGCATTTTTTATGATTTTTCTCGTTATTCAACAGTTTATGCAGCAAAAGCTTATACGTTTTCGTATTTTAAACTTAATCATCCAGCTTAACCCTCTTTTGTTGCTTTCTTCCATATTAGGCTGTAATTTTTGTTAAAAGTGCTATTTTTGCTTATTTCAAAGGATTTTTTGTTGATTTTTATAATTCTGCAAGATATAATTTCAGATAAGGAATATTTACTTAATCGTTTTCGTTAAGTAATATGCAAAACAAGGAGGCTAAATCCTCTCCTCGTTCAGAGGAACAAATTTTACTTTGTAAAATGGGATTTTTTCTTCGAAAAAACAAGGAGGATTTATATGAAATTCGGATATTTCGATGATAATGCAAAAGAGTATGTCATCACTTCCCCAAAAACACCACTGCCTTGGATTAATTACCTCGGCTGTGAAGATTTCTTTTCATTAGTTTCAAACACATGCGGCGGCTACAGCTTTTATAAAGATGCAAAGCTGTTACGTCTTACCAGATACCGTTACAACAATATTCCCGGAGACAGCAACGGGCATTACTACTATATTAAAGAAGGAAATACCATCTGGAATCCGGGCTGGATGCCAACCAAGACTGATCTGGATTCCTATGAATGTCATCACGGTATCGGTTATTCCATTTTTAAAGGAAGCAAAAATGATCTTGCCGCAGAGCTGACAGACTTCGTTCCGATTGGAAGCACCTGCGAGATCAATAAGCTGACCATGACCAACCACAGTAAAGAAGAAAAGCATTTTTCCATTTTTTCTTATGTAGAGTTCTGTCTCTGGAATGCAATGGACGATATGACCAACTTCCAGCGTAACTTCTCCACCGGTGAGGTTGAGATCCACGGTTCTGCTCTTTATCATAAGACCGAATACAGAGAGCGCAGAAATCATTACGCTGTTTACGCTGTCAACGCTCCGATCGCCGGTTTTGATACAGACCGTGACTCGTTCTTAGGCGCTTACGGTGAAAACTCTGCTCCGGAAGTTGTTGTAAACGGAACTTCAAAGAATTCTGTTGCAAGCGGCTGGGCACCGATCGGTTCCCACCACCTTGAAGTATCTCTTGCTCCGGGCGAGACAAAGACCTACGTTTTCGTACTTGGTTATGTTGAGAATCCGGTAGAGGAAAAATGGGTTGGACGTGCTGAGGATGGAGTCATCAACCGCAAACGTGCCGATGAGCTTCTCTCCCGTTTTGATACCGCAGAAAAAGCAGACGCAGCACTCGCAAAATTAAAAGACTACTGGAATGAACTGCTGTCCCATTTTACCGTTTCTTCCAGCGAGGAGAAGTTAGACCGTATGGTCAACATCTGGCACCAGTATCAGTGTATGGTTACCTTTAACATGAGCCGTTCTGCATCTTACTTTGAATCCGGTATCGGCCGTGGCATGGGATTCCGTGATTCCTGCCAGGATCTGCTTGGTTTCGTACATCTGATCCCGGACCGTGCAAGAGAACGTATCTTAGATATCGCAGCAACCCAGTTTGAAGACGGAAGTGCTTATCATCAGTATCAGCCGCTCACCAAAAAAGGTAACTCTGACATCGGAAGCGGCTTTAACGATGATCCGTTATGGCTGATCGCCGGAACTGCAGCTTATATCAAAGAGACCGGCGATTACTCAATTCTCGACGAGATGACACCATATGACAGCGATGCTTCCAAAGCAACCACTTTCATGGAGCATTTGCGCCGTTCCTTCCATTATACAATGGAACATCTGGGACCGCACAATTTACCGCTGATCGGACGTGCCGACTGGAACGACTGTCTCAACTTAAACTGCTTCTCGACTGAGCCGGGTGAATCTTTCCAGACATTTGGTCCTTCTGAAGGTCCGAATGCAGAATCCGTATTTATCGCAGGTATGTTTGTACGCTATGGAAAAGATTATGCTGCAATCTGCCGCCATCAGGGTATGACAGAGGAAGCAGAGATTGCAGAGAAAGCAATCGCAGAAATGGAAAAAAACGTTATGGATGCCGGCTGGGATGGTGAATGGTATCTGCGTGCTTACGATCATTACAAAAATAAGATCGGTTCAAAAGAATGCGAAGACGGCAAGATCTTTATTGAACCACAGGGCTTCTGTGTTATAGCCGAGATCGGTTTAGAGGAAGGCTGCTGCTTAAAGGCAATGGAATCTGTCGAAAAATATCTCGACACAAAATACGGTATCGTGCTGTTACAGCCGCCTTACCACAGATATCATGTGGAACTCGGTGAGATTTCTTCTTATCCACCAGGATACAAAGAAAACGCAGGCATCTTCTGTCACAACAACCCATGGATCTCTATCGCAGAAACCGTAGTCGGCAGAGGAAACCGCGCATGGCAGGTATACACAAGAACCTGTCCTGCATACATTGAGGATATCAGCGAGATCCACCGCACAGAGCCTTATGTATACTCCCAGATGATCGCCGGAAAAGACGCCCCGAACTTCGGTGAGGCAAAGAACAGCTGGCTGACAGGAACCGCCGCATGGACCTTCCTCAATGTTTCCCAGTTTATCCTTGGTATCCGCCCGGATTATGATGGTCTGACTGTTGATCCTTGTATTCCATCCAAATTAGATGGTTTTACCGCCAAACGTGATTTCCGCGGTGTCAGCTACCATATCACCGTAAAGAATCCAAATCATGTGGAAAAAGGTGTGCTTTCCATGATCGTGGATGGACAGCCGGTAGAGGGAACTACGATTCCATTCTCGGCTGAGAAGAAAGATGTAAATGTAGAAGTAACGATGGGCTAACCTCCCTGCCTGTCTTTACCTGACAAAAGAAGCCTTCTTTTAATGAAGGCTTCTTTTGTATCCCAAACTAAAATGTTTCATTTTTTCTGTATTTGCGTGGTGATATACCTTTTATCTTTCGAAACGAATCCCCAAAATAGTTACTGTCATTAAATCCACATTCAAAAGCAATATCTGTGATAGATTTATTCGTTTCCAGCAGCAGCCTGCATGCATTCTGTATCCGGAGATTAATAATATATTCTTTAAACCCGAACCCCGTCGCTGTCTTAAATCTCTTAGACAAAAATGACTTACTCATGTCAAATTTA
>OOBS01000207.1_pt1 | contig 29009 bp, 20 predicted proteins | sample 1671381 | NCBI WGS metagenome assembly OOBS01 (sample SAMN06348151, study PRJEB24527) | human gut metagenome | biome: human gut; feature: ankylosing spondylitis patient; material: feces | host: Homo sapiens | place: China | collected 2015-10 | reverse complement strand
ATTATTAATTATTAATTATTAATTGGCTGATAGAAGACTGATAGAAGGCTGACAGATGGGGCTTATCTATCAGCTATCTATCAGCCTTTAACTCATTACTCAACAACGCGTTACACGCCGGCTGGCAGATATGATACATTTTTTCGCGTTGAATGAGTTTTACATATCCTCTTCTCAACTAAAGACTCGTTTTACTCGTTCTCCGGAGCCTTGTCGATAAGGTCCATGAACTGGTCGAGCTTCGGAGTGATGATGATCTGTGTGCGGCGGTTGCGCTGCTTGCCCACCTCTGTAGAGTTAGCTGTCACCGGGTTGTACTCGCCACGTCCACCTGCTGTGAGACGCTTCGGGTCTACACCATACTGGTTCTGCAGAGCCTGCACCACGCTCGAAGCGCGCAAACAAGAGAGGTCCCAGTTGTTGCGGATGTTCTTCATCGACGCAGCCTTTGCGTTCACCGGCACATTGTCGGTGTTACCCTCGATGAGCACCTCGTAGTCCTTATAGTCGGTGATGATCTTAGCAATCTTGCTCAGAGTCTCCGAAGCACGCTCGTTGATTTCGTACGAACCGCTCTTGTAGAGCATGTTGTCAGCAAGCGAGATGTAAACAACACCCTTTAGCACCTGTACGTCCACCTCCTTCATCTCCTCCTTAGAGAGCGAGCGTGTGAGGTTGTTGGTGAGCACCATGTTGAGCGAGTCAGACTTAGACTTCACCTCAACCAAGTGGCGGATGTACTGGTTCGACTCGTTGATTTGATCTACGAGTTTAGAGATGTTGATGTTGTTGTCGCCGGCGTTTGTCAAGCTCTTGTCGAGCGAAGCTTGCAGCGCAGCGTAGTCAGCCTTCTGCTGCTTCAGCAGTTCCTTAGACGCATTGAGCTGCTCCTCAAGAGCTGCCACGCGAGCCTTAGATGCAGCGAGGTCCTCCTTTGCTGTCTGATAGTTGCCGGTGAGCTCCTTGTTCTCATTCTGGCAGTTAACAAGATCCTTCTTCATTGCGCAGCTTGAAAATGTGAACAAGCCTGCGAACATCGCGATTGCGAATACGTTTCCTTTTTTCATATCTTTATTGTTTTTATCTGTTTGCAAAGTTGTATTTCAATGCAAAGTTAGCACTTAAACTTCAAAACTACTATATATAAGATGTTTATATAATTAAAATGTCAATTCGCTTTAATTTAATTTAACTGTAGATGAGTGTGGCAGTAGTGTGTTTAGATGTAATTTTTTGTTCTTTTTATAGGGATATTTCATTTAAAATGCTTTATTTTGCAAATAGTAATGCTATTGCATATAAGTGACTAATCAAAACTAAAAACAAAACATACATACGAATGAAGAACTTGAAGTACATGGCTGTGGCTGCATTGTTAGCGTGTGGAGCGCTCAATGCCTCGGCGAAAGACAACGTAGAGTACGTGGACCCGTTCATCGGAACAACTAACTTCAGTATCTGCAACCCGGGTGCGATACGTCCGCACGGACTGATGTCGGTGGTGCCGTTCAACGTGATGGGCTCCGACCTCAACGTGCAGGACAAGGACAAGCGCTGGTGGTCGGCGTGCTATGAGTATAACAACAAGTACTTCACCGGCTTTGCGCACGTTACGCTCAGCGGTGTGGGCTGCCCCGAGATGGGCACACTGCTCACCATGCCGACATCGGGCGAGCTCTGCGTCGACTATCGCAGCTATGGCTCCGAGTACAAGAACGAGACGGCGCGTCCGGGCTATTACAGCACCGAGCTTACAAAGTACGGCATCAAGTGCGAGGTGGCTTCCACGCTGCGCTCGTCTATTGAGCGTTATACCTTCCCGAAGGGCAAGGGCAACCTGCTCTTCAACCTCGGCAACGGACTCACTAACGAGGTGGGTGCTTCGCTGCGCCGCGTCAGCGACACCGAGTTTGAGGGCACACGCCTTTTAGGCACGTTCTGCTACAATCCGCAGGCGGTGTTCCCGATGTACTTCGTCGTTCGTGTGAGCAAGAAGCCCGTGGCTTACGGCATGTGGAAGAAACAGCCGGCTTTCGGCAACGCTCAGGCGCAGTGGGACTCTGACCAGGGCAAGTACAAGCTCTATCCGGGCTACGGACGCGACATGGCGGGCAACGATATAGGCTATTATATGTCGTACGATTGCGCCGAGGGCGAGCAGGTGGAAGTGCAGGTAGGCGTGTCGTTCGTGTCTATCGCCAACGCTCGCGAGAACCTCAACGCCGAGCAGAAGGGCTTCGAGTTTGAGAAGGTAGTGAAAGAGGGTCACGACGAGTGGGCACGCACGCTCGACCGCGTCACCGTAGAGGGCGGCACCGAGGACCAGCGCCGTGTGTTCTACACCGCTCTCTACCACACACAGATTCACCCGACCGTGCTGCAGGACGTGAACGGTGAGTATCCGAAGATGGAAAGCAACGAGAACGGCAAGACCGCCGGCAACCGCTACACCGTCTATTCGTTGTGGGATACCTACCGCAACCTCTCGCAGCTCGAGACACTGCTCTATCCTGACAAGCAGGTGGACATGATCAACTCGATGATTGACATGTACCGCGAGTGGGGATGGATGCCGAAGTGGGAGCTGTTCTCACGCGAGACATGGACAATGGAGGGCGACCCTGCCATCCCTTACATCGTCGATGCTTATATGCGCGGTCTGCGCGGTTTCGACATCAACGAGGCTTATAAGGCGTTCCGCACATCGGCTACTACTGAGGGCAAGAACAACCGTATGCGCCCCGATATCGACCCGTACATCGAGCGTGGCTACGTGCCGATGGGCTACTATGCTGCCGATATGTCGGGCGACAACTCTGTGTCGCACGCTCTTGAGTACTACCTCGCCGACAACGCGCTCTCTATACTTGCTGGCGAACTCGGACACAAGGCTGATGCCAAGTTGTTCCGTCAGCGCGCTCTCGGCTACAAGCACTACTACTCGAAGGAGAGCGGCACGCTGCGCCCAATAACAATGGATGGCAAGTTCCTCTCGCCGTTCAACCCCGAGGACGGCTACGACTTCACCAATGCGCCGGGCTTCCACGAGGGTTCGGCTTGGAACTACACGTTCTATGCTCCGCACGATGTGCTGGGCATGGCTAAGCTCATGGGCGGACAGCGCAAGTTCTGCGACAAGCTGCAGATGGTGTTCGACAAGGGCCTCTACGACCCTGCCAACGAGCCTGACATCGCCTACGCATACCTCTTCTCCTACTTCAAGGGCGACGAGTGGCGCACGCAGAAGACCGTCAGCGAACTGCTCGCAAAGTATTACACAGCGCGTCCGGACGGCATCCCCGGCAACGACGACACCGGCACCATGTCGGCTTGGGCTATCTTCTCGATGATGGGTCTGTATCCCGACAACCCGGGCGATCCTTCGTACACGCTCACCACTCCGGTGTTTGACAAAGTGACGCTGCATCTCGATCCGAAGTTCTATCCGCAGGGCGACATCACCATCGAGACCGACCGCACATCGCCGTCGCAACTCTACATCAAGAGCATGACGCTCGGCGGCAAGAAGCTCAACGGTTACCGCATCACTCATAAGCAGCTGATTGATGGCAAGACGCTGCGCATGAGCCTGAGGTAAATTATTAATTATTAATTATTAATTGAACTTGCGAAAATTCAGAAAATAACTTTTAAAACTCAAAAGAATTATGAAAATCAGACATCTTAAAGTCTCGGCTGTGCTTCTCGCAGCCACGTTGTTGACAAGCTCGTGTGTTGGTTCGTTCGCTCTGTTCAACAAGTTGGCAGGCTGGAACAAACAGGCAACAGACAATAAGTTCCTTAACGAACTTATCTTCATCCTCATCTCGCCGGCATACGCGGTATGTACCTTTGCTGACGTGCTCGTCATCAACTCTATCGAGTTCTGGACAGGCAGCAACCCGATGGCGCAGCGCGTAGGCGAAACGCAGGAGATTACGGGCAAGGACGGCAAACTCTACGCTGTGACCACTCTGCGCAACGGCTACAAGGTGAAGTCGCCTGATGGTGAGGTTATCAAGTTCAAGTACGACAAGAAGACCAACTCTTGGAGCAAGGAGGAGAAGGGTAAGATTGAAGAACTCTTCCGCATCAACGATGACGGCACTATCCAGGCTCGTCTGCAGGACGGTCGTTCAATCACCGTCACACCCGACGCTGCCGGTCTCTAAGAGGCACGCATGGCTACAGCCGGTGCTTGCTTCTGGGCACAGCGATAGTCTTTTGGTTTTATTGTATTGCAATAATATAGACGTAAAAAGAGGAGTCTCGGTTTTGCCGAGGCTCCTCTTTTCTTTTGATATGCTTGTACGCTTATATGCTTGCCTGTGTGTCAAGACTTAGCGTACGATGTATTTCTTGTTTTTGCTAACGAGCACGCCGTGCTTGGCTGTAGCTTTGCGTCCGCTGAGGTCGTAAAATGTAGCATTAGCAAGTGTTTCTATCTCGTTGTTTACAACGTTCTTGATGGCTGTAGCATCATTAGCCTCTACACCGCCGAACATGAACACGCTGTTAGCAGGCAGAGTGAGTGTGAGCTGCTGGTCGATGTCGATAGGCTCACCCTCGGTGAGACCCTCCAGGGCAGCCTGGTCGTCGAATGGCTTTGTGAGGACAATCTTGCCAGAGATGTTAGCTGGAATCTCCAGAGCCTCACGCAGAGTGAGAGTGATTGACTTCGCCGCCACGTCGCCGTTGCGCAGGGTGAGTGTCGACTTCTTGCCGTTCCATGCAGCCCAGCCGTAGATTTCGTGGCTGTAGCCGTTCCACGGATTGCCACCTACCCAGTGAGCGTCCATCAGTACGTCAGCGTTATCCTTCTGCCACTTGATGAGGTCGGCGAGGTCAGACCACAGCTTGCCGTTGTTGATCTTGTCCATGAGCTTATAATCGTTGTAGAGCTCTACCATGCCGCTACCGCAAGCAAATGCGCAGCGCAACTCGTTGAGAGCGTTCTCGTAGTTCATGTTCTTGCTCACGTCGCCGTGCTCGGTGAGGATGAAGCCGTGAGTCATCAAGGTGTTGATTGGACATAGAGGAGAGTCGGTAACATAGATGTTATATACCTGCATGTCGCGGTATGTGATCCATGCCTCGCGGTCGTTCGGGTTGGTGCCAATCTTCTTCCAGTCGGCATCCTGACGCCATGTCGCGTCGGTGATCTTGTACCAGAACGGAGAAGCCCATGTGCCTACTGTAGTGTTGAAGAAAATGTCCTCCTTGAGGTTCTCGCGGATGTACTGCTCCATACGGATGATGCCCTCAGCGTTCTCGTTGCCGGTGTCGCCTGGGTCAGGACCTACGGCTGTACCCTGAGCAGAGATACCGTCGAACTTGAAGAAGCCGAACGAGCCCTTGCCGTTCTCGTCGTGCTGGTTCTTCACGAGGTTTGTAGCTGCTGCGAGGAATGTGTCGTAGTATGCCTGGTTAGAAAGCTGCATACCACCGTTGTTCTTCCAGTAGTCGCGACGGTAGTCGCCGCTCTTTCCGTAGCCACCTACCGGGCCGAGCCAAGCACCTACGCTTGCGCCCATTTCGGCAGCCTGCGAAGCTATGTCGCGCATCTCTCTTGGGAAACCGCTATGGAATGTCCATGTACCGTAGTTGTCCCATCCGTCGTCGATTACGAAATTCTTCGGAGCCACGTTGTAGCGGTCCCAGAGGCTGCTCTTCCAGTGTGCCACTACGTCGAGCACGCCGTCGGCAGTCATGTTTGTATATTCTCTGCCCGGAGCCGCGTTGTTGCGGTCGATGTTGAGTTCATACCAGCTGATGTAGCATGGGTTAGCACGCCAAGGCACTGCACGCTCGCGCTCAGAGTAAGCCAGGAACGAACGACGCTTCTGTGTCTCGCGTATGTTCTTTGAGCTCTGCTTGCCGTCCTGCGCGATGAGACCTACGACGGCAGACACCTTCCATGTCTCGCCCTTCTTCAGAGTGGTGTGGCGGCTCCACATACCCTGGATGATAGAGTAGTCGGTGTTAGCCACGTCTTCTACGGTGTTGAATGCGGTAGGAGTCTCAAGACCTGCGAATATCTTGTCGTTCAGAATCACCTTGCCACGTGTGTTGCCGATGGCACTCGGCTTGCTTCCCGCTGCCTTGGTGTCCACCTTGTACGACATCGGTATGATGCTGAACATATCCACGTTGTCTACGCCGGTGAGTTCCATCTCGGTGCGCAGGTAGTGGCTGCCAGAGCGCAGCACGGCGCGCCATACGATGCTGATCTGCTGTCCGTTGTACGAGTATGTGTAGTTAGCCTGCAGAGCCTTGCCTGCATAGTGCTTCACGCCGCGGATGGCGTTCGGTTCGGCAGCGAGGTCTACCAGCTCCACTTTGTCGAGTGTCATCTGGCTTGCAGCCACGCTCACGCCCGAGCCGAAGCTCACGTAGAAAGGCTCTGTGCCAGCCACCAGGTTCATAGCCTTAGAGCCGAGGAAGTAGATAGCCTTCTCGGTGTTGAGGAAGCTTGCCTGAAGCACCTTGTTGCCCAATGTGTAAACGTTATTATCTTTCCATGCTGTTGCGTCGCCAACCTTGTCCTGTTGTATCGGGTAGAGCCATGCGTTGGTGTATGGCTCGCTGTCCTCGAGCTGTGGCAGGTCGTAGTAGGCTACGGTGATGGTGTTTGTTGCGGGGTCGATCTGTACGGTGGCGAACTTGCCGTCCTTCTCGGGCGCGGTCACGTCGCTTGGCAGCAACGATCCGCTCACAGTGATTGTCTCGCCGTCGTTGTATGTCTTACCATTGATTGTGACGGTTGCGCCTTTAACGGTGTACGTGTTCGACACAATCTCGTGCAGCACCCATGCGCTGCCGTTGTCCTGCTTGCCGTTGTCCTGCCACAAACCCACGGTGATGGTCTTGTTATCTACGGGGTTGAAGTCGATGCCGCCGTGCCAGTTCATGTATTTGTCTGCCTTGCCGGTAGAGGTGATAGGCTGGAACTCGTAAGCCGCTGTGCCGTTCTGCGCTGTTGTCTTAGTAGCCTTCCACGGCTGTGCGCTCGCCTTGTCGCTGATGAGCTTTGCCTTGCCTGGTCCGTTGCTGTAGCTGTAGGCTTTGTCATACGAAACCCACACCTTGCTGTCGACGTTGTAGATGAGATACTGACCTTCTGTGCTTGCAGCATAGAAGGCGAACTTGCCTGCATTCTCGTTTGTACGTGTAGGCGATGTGTACGGAGTCATCATCAGTCCGTTGCAGTTGCTGATGGTGTACACTCTCTCGGGATTGTTCAGATTCTCCGAGGTCTTGATGTCACTGGTCTGCGCCCAGGAAGAACTACCCCCCCCAATAGCTAACAGAGCCAATGAAAGTAGATAACGAATACTCATTGTCTTTTGTTTTGCAACACTTGTAGTTAGTAATACTTTAAAAGTTCTGAGCAATCAAGATGTTTTGATTTGTTGAAGTAGGCGGAGCCGGATCGCTCAAAAATGTATATGTAGAGACAGCATACCCAGGTGTTGCAGATTCAAGCAGCAATCTCTACGATAGACGTTGCAAAGGTACAAATAAAAAACAATGTATCCTTGCTTTAAGCAGAATATTTTACAATCGATTACGTTCATAAATGTATGATTTTGCAAGAATCGTAATAAAGCATAACAATGTGTGTTAGATACATTTAGATTGTTAAAAAAATAAGAATAACTATTGGTTGCTATAGTTTAAATCTTTATATTTGCAACCGAGAATTTTACAATTTGTGCAATGGAAAGAAATGAGATTTTTTATTATGTAATTATCCTGTTTGCTTTTTTAATCGCGGTATTGCTTTTTGTCGACTTTAAGGCGAAGCGTGCGTTGGCGAAAGGTAAATCGGAGGGGAGTGAGGGCGAAAAGCCTGCGAGCGTTACAAAGTTCATGAAAGGTGTCGACTTCTTTTCGGCATTGTCATTCGTAACTGTTGCCGTGAACCACTTCCACGTGTCTGTTTACACGCTGGTTACCTTGGCTATAGGCTTCGTTTTAGGCGTATATACATTGTATCTGTGCCTTACGTTGCGTCAGAAGCAACTCACGTTCAGCGTTATCGTGAAGTTGGCGATACTCGTGTTGCTTTACGTCTTGTGTAAGTAACCACTGAACATATACGGAGAGGGCGTGTCAAAACTATATTATTTAGAAAATAGAATAGTAAACGGTTCAAATCGTAGGAGGCTACGGCATTCTTGCCGTAGCCATTAACAACAGAAATACAAATCGTTACGACTATTTGCAATGGCTACGGCAGGAATGCCGTAGCCTCCTACGGTTAATCCTCCGCCTCTATTTTGTAGTTTTGACACACTCTCTTATTGCTGTAAGTTCTGCTTCTGCTACCACTTCTTTCTGTTAATATAGCGTATACGAAAAAATCCTCCATATCTTCCATTGTCTGACCTAACTCTCACGCTATGAGCAATATAAAGGATGGAAGATATTCTGAAAAACGCATTATCTACCATCCTATCTTCCAGCCTTTTCCGCTGATCTACCAGTCGCCTTATACCGCGCTTCGTAGCGTTCCTGCATCGTGCGCACCGAGAAGCGGTCTTTGGCGAAGTCGTAGGCTTGCTGCGTGAGTGCGTTGTGGTCGGCGGTGGGCAGAAGTTCGTTGAAGATGCGGCGGTAGTCATCGATGCTGTTGTCGTGCGCAAGCAGTGCCCAGTCGGTGGGCAACGTGTCGGCAAGTCCAGGGCAGGCGTTGGCGATGACGGGCAGGCGGTTGAGGCTCGCTTCCATAGAGAGCATACTCAATCCTTCGAACTCCGACGGCATGAACAGATAGTCGAACGACTGCATGTAGCCGGCGAGTCCGAATATTGGGGGCACAAGCTGCGCGTTGAGGGGCTTTCCTGATGATGCTATGTCCGCGAGGGTCTGCTCTACGAGCGTGCGCTGCGAGCCGTCGCCGGCGATGGTGAAGTGGTAGCGCGCGTCGCCTGCAAGCATTTTCAGCACCTCGCAGAGCACAACCACGCCCTTCTGAGGCTCAAGGCGACCGGCGAAGAGAATGTTGAGGTGTTGAGGTGTTGTTGGTGCACTTGAGACAAGTGCACCCCCTGAGGTGTTGAGGTGTTCTTGCTCTGGCAAGAGGCAAAAGCCGAGCGGAGGTGTTGAGGTGTTGAGGTGTTGTTGGTGCACTTGAGACAAGTGCACCCCCTGAGGTGTTGAGGTGTTGAAATAATCCTTCTGCTCAACCTCCGCCACACCGTTATTAATGATAGGTGGCACCTCGCCGAAGCGTTCGGCATAGCTGTCGCGCACGGAGTCGGAGATGGCGATGTTGGCGTTGTTGCTCTTGAAGAACGTCTCCACCCACTGGGCGGTGCGTGGCAGACCCGTCCAGAGACGCGTGTTGTGTATGGTACGCACTATCTTCACGCGGCGCAGCATGAACGGGAACAGGCGGCTGAACACGTAGAGCGCAAGGTCGGGGGTCTCGGTGTGCGTGTGTATCACGTCAGGATGCCAGCGCAGCATGATGTAGAGCATACGCAGGGGGAAGAGCAGTGCGGCGATGCGCTCGAAGAGGAAGTGGAAGCTCACGTCGGGCATCCACGAGCGGTGGCAGCGCACGCCGGCGTTTTCGAGTTCGGCGATGAACTTCGGCGTGTAGGCGGTGCGTCCACGCATTATCTCTACTACATGGTACTCCATGCCGTGCGTCTGCGACTCGGCGATGTTGGCGGCTACGCGTTCGGCACCGCCAAGCGAGAAGTGGGTTATGAGGTGGAATGTTCGCATCTTCAACATAAATAATCAATAACAATTATTGCATTGTACGCCCAGAGCCACACGGCGAGTGCTGCTATGAGCACTCTTGGAGCCATACTGTTGCTGCAGCGCAGTATGTAGCCGGCGGCGATGGGGATGATGAACGCCCAGTGGGCTGTCATTATGTACACCTCGTTGAGTCCGAAGCCGAAGCCCATGTGCATGAGCATGTCGAAGCCGAACCACGCGAGCACCATTAGGAAGAACTTTTCGCGGCGTGCCGTCCACGCACCGACGGCGAGAAGCACGACGAGCAACGCCTCCACAACGTAGTTGAGCGCGGAGCGATACTGCACGAAGACGGGGCGCGTCTGCTGCACGTCCTCAAGCAGATAGTCGCGGTGGAGCTGCAGCGACTCGCCGAACAGATTGTCCACTGCCGACTGCCAGCGGTCGGTTGTTATGTCGCTCCACTCAAGCAGTGGCACGGTCTTGGTCATAGCCTCGCCGTTCTGTTGTTTCACGAAGTCGTTGTGCTCCTTCAGCTTCGCTATGCGTGCAGGGTCTTTCTTTGCCACCGCCGCCTCAATGCGCTTTATCTTCCGCTCCTGCGGAGCCACGATGGCATCCTGCTGCCAGACATAGATAGCGCCGAGCAGCAGTGTCGGCACTACGAACGCTGCGATGCTGCGCCAGGAGAACACCTTGCGTCCGCCTGCGAACCAAGCTGCAAGCGCCACCTTAACGCCGTTGGTGAGCGTCACGCCAGCCGTGAGGAAGAAGAGCAGCGCGCTCTGCCATAGCTTCATCGGCTTGCCCTCCTTCAGCTTCCGCCCTGCTATGAGCAGCGTGAGCAGCAGTAGGGGCAGCGAGAGAGCGAAATGGTCGGGCACCATGGTGGCTATCATCACGTGTGCAAAGCCGTAGAACAACGCCGTGAGCAGGGCGGCATCCACGCGGCGCACCTCCACCACGTCGCGCAGCAGACGGTGCATCAGCACCGCTCCCCACACGTCAGCCGCTACCAACAGTGCTGCCATTAGCAGCACCGCAGCGTTGAACTCCGTTGGCGGCATTATCAGGCGGTTCAGCCAAAACAGCGGCAGCAGCAGGACGACGAACAACGGATGGCGCAGAGTGTTCCAATGTAGGCGCATACACGAGATGAATATCAGCGAGAAGATGTCGTAGCCCGACATGTTCAGGTGGTTGTAGAACACCGACCAGAAACCTACGTGCGCACCACGTGTGAACGACTGCCAGTGGTTGGCGATGAGCAGGGCGTTGAGCGCAGCGAACACTACGAGTGCCACGCCGGCTATGGGGCGTTCTTCTTTGCGAAGTATTTGCATGTTATGTTTCTATGATATGTTGTTAGAAGAAGAGATACTGCACGATGAGCGACACGTTCCACACCCACAGATATGCTGCCAGCACGGCTGTCAGTGTCTTCAGCGCGAGAGCCATGCGGCGCTTCTGCGTAGCCTTCAGCAGGAACGCCACGGCTATCGGTATGATGTATATCCAGTGGGCAGACATGATGTACACCTCGTTGATGCCGAAGCCCAGACCCACGTGCAGCACCATGTCGAGGGCGAAGTAGGACATGGCGAGCCAGAAGAAGCGCGAGCGTCTGCCTGCCCAGATGCCGAGCACGAAGAGCAGAGCGATTATGCCCTCTACGATGTAGTTGAAAGCGTAGCGATAGTGTACCATCATCGGGCGTGTGCGCAGCACGTCGCCCAACAGATAGTCCTGATGCAGCTGTATCGACTCGCCGAAGAGGTTCTCCACTATCGACTCCGAACGCGAGGTTGTCACGTCGGTCCAGCTGATGAACTCGCCGTTGGCTATCGGTTTGCCGTTCTTGCGCACGCGCTTTTTCTTCTTCGCCTGCGCAGCCTTCGCCTTGTTTATGGAGTCGCGCTCAGCCTTGGCAGCTATGGCAGAGTCTTGCTGTGCCGTGGTGAACGCAGCGAAAGCGATGGAGTCGCGGCGTGCCTGCTCCGCCTGTTCCGCCTTCCGCTTAGCCTCCTTCTCCGCCTTCGCCTTCTCTCGGGCAGCCTTTGCCGCCACGTCGCGCGGCCATACGATGTGGTCGTAGCTCATGCGTGCCACGCCCCATGTGAGGGCAGCCGGCAGCAGGATGCAGCCGAAGAGGAACTTCGGACGCAGTATGCGCCAACCGTTGACGAAGAGTTCGGAGAGGTATATCTTCAGTCCGTTGTTCAGCGATGTGCCGGCGGTGATGAAGAAGTATGTCACCGCCTGCCATCCGCTCAGCTTCTTGCCCTTCAGTATCAGCTTGCCCGACACGTAGAGAGCCAAGAGCAGCAGCATCATCGAGATGACGAAGTGGTCGGGCACCATCGTCGAGAGCATCACGAAGGCGAAGTCGAAGTAGAAGACGGTGAGCAGTGTGGAGTCGGTGCGGCTCACGCCCACCACCTCGCGGCAGATGCGGTAGAGGAAGAGCATCGAGTAGAACGCCGCGAAGAGCTGTATCGCCGACACGATGAAGATGGCGCAGTTGATGCCAGTGAGCCACATCAGTCCCTGGTTGATGAGGTAGGGCACGTACATGAAGAACGCCAGCAGCGGATGGCGGTAGACATTATAGCCCGCCGTCCAGTTGCTCACCACGCTGTACGTGATGGGGTCGAAGCCCGAGATGTGGAACTTCGAGATGAACAGATGCCAGTAGTAGGTGGTCTGTGGTGTGAACACGTCGTAGTACTTGCAGATGACGAGGGCGTCGAGCGCAAGGAACACCAGGAGCATCACCGTCGCCAACGGACGTTCTTCGCGCTTCACGCGGAAGAGGCGGAACGCACTGAGGAGAGAGTTGGTATTCATATTGTTTTGTTGTTTTCTTTCTTCTTTGTTTTAAGCCGAACTAAGCCTTCTTAGGCCTTTCTAAGCCTGTCTAAGGCGGCGTTTAAGCCGAACTAAGCCTCTTTAGGCCTTTCTAAGCCTTTGCCTAAACTTTTGCTAACTAAGCCCTCCCCGAGGGGGAGGGTTGGGAGGGGCTGTTTTAGCCTTTGTGGAGTTTTCTAAGCCCTCCCCGACGGGGAGGGTTGGGAGGGGCTCTTTAAAAAGAATCTCACGAGCACGAAGTTCACGGGCACGCAGATGGCGAACATCGGGATAGGTGCCCACTGCTTCGGCACGCCCAGCCATAGGAACAGATTGAGCGTGAGCATCTGCAGCACATAGTTGACAGCGTGCGAGAAGGCGAAGCCTGCACCACGCTTTGCCGATGCCTTCACGCGGAACGTGTAGCGTGTAGATGCCACGAAGTTGAACGCGAAGCTGATGAGGTAGCCGATGGTCATCGCCACGCTCGGGTTGAGCCAGCTGATGAGCAGCCAGTAGATGGCGTACTGCAGTATGGTTGCCAACACGCCGACGATGCCGAAGCGTATCACTTCGCCAAGTTTCTGTTTGTCTATCATGCTTATATGTCGTTGTTTATTTAAAGTAGTAGTGTTTTATTGTTTTACTTTGGTGTCGCGCATCGGTCGGCGCAGACATCCGCATCGGTCGACGCAGATGTCCGCATCGGTCGACGCAGATGTCCGCATCGGTCGACGCAGATGCTCGTAATCAAAACTTTATTGACCTAATTGTCTATATGAACGGCTTAAAGTGGGCTTTATCGGCGAAGGTAAGCAGCTCACGGTCGCCCCTGCTGTCGCCGAACGCCTCTATGACGTAGTCGTTGCGGTGTACGGTCAGGTCGGGATATTGCTTGCAGAGTCGCTCCACCTTCTCCGCTCCGTAGCAGTTGTTCGTGAGGAAGCGTCCGGTGAGCAGTCCGTTGTTGTCTGTTTCCACCTGCGTGCCGAGCACACAGAAGTTCGACCGGCTATTCGTTGCCATGTTCGTGAAGAACGGGCGCACCCAGTTGTCGATGCTCGCGCTCACCACGCACACGCTCTCGCCCTCGCTGAAAAGGCGTTCGAGCAATGCCTTCGCCTTCGGTCTTATCAAGCAGACGTTGCTCTCAGCGAACTGTCGGCACAGCGCGTCGAACGTTTTCAGCTCCATGCCGCGGAAGTACCACGCGAAGATGCGCTGCTTGGCGCGGTAGTTGGGGTAGAGCTTCAGCTTCATCAGCACCAGTAGCGGACTGTGCAGCAGGAACCCCACGATGAAGCGCCATGTGCCGCAGGCGTAGCGTATGAACACCAACAGTGTGTCCGCCGTCGTCAGCGTGCCGTCGAAGTCGAATGCGTAGAGTCGTTTCATATTATATAACGTATATCATGAGCAGGAACGTGAGCAGCCACGCCACCACGATAATCTGCGAGAAGTGGTCGCGCAGGATGATCTTTGTGGGGTCGCCGCTCTTCTGGTCGACCACCGCTATCTGTATGTAGCGCAGCAGACCGATGAGTACGAAGACGAACGTGAGGTAGAGATAGGGTGTCTGGAAGCGTTCCACCACTTCCGGCGACACGCAGTACATGATGTAGCAGACGAGCGTGACGGAGGCGGTGATGGTGATGGCCTGGTTGATGAACGTGAGGTTGTAGCGCACGGTGTTCTTGCGCGGTGCCTCGCCCGTCTCGTTCATGCGCAGCACGTCGTCGCGACGCTTGGCGAACGACATGAAGAGCGTGAGCAGGAAGGTCATGATGACTATCCAGTTGCTCAGCGGAAGCTCGCAGGCGAAGCCTCCGGCGAGGATGCGCAGCACGAAGCCGAACGCCACGATGCACACGTCGAGTATGGCATACTGCTTCAGCTTGGAGCAGTAGGCGAGGTTGAGCACGTAGTAGAACACGATGACTGCCATGACGTTGCTCATCACCTCAGGCGGCAGGAGCAGCGCCACGCCGATGCCGAGCACGAACATCGCTATCATCAGCGTGTAGCCCATGCGTATCGACAGAGTGCCCGACGCAATAGGGCGGTGGCATTTCACGGGGTGGTTGCGGTCGGCATCAACGTCCACGATGTCGTTGTAGCAGTATATCGACGAGGCTACGAAACTGTAGGCGAAGAAGGTGAGCGTCACAAGTTCTATCGAGTTGATATTGAAGAGTTCGCCACCGAAGAACATTGGGATGAAAACGAAGAAGTTCTTTATCCACTGCTTAGGGCGCGTAAGGCGCAAGATGTTTTTTATCATAATGTGTTGAGGTGTTGAGATGTTGAGATGGTGAGATGTTGAGGGGTTGAGGTGTTGTGATGTTGAGGTGTTGACATTACTTTTGGGTGCAGAGCTTTAGGGCGAAACTCGTAACCTTCTGCAGCACCCACGCTGCAGGCAGCGTGATAGCCACGGTTGCGGCGAACGTTCCCCAATAGCCGAAGCCCATGGGTTGCACATACACCAGCACGAAATGGATATGTATGAGATAGGCTTCGAGGCTCAGCATACCTACCATGCGGAACGAGCGGTTCACCCATTCGGGTGTGCGGCGGAAGATGCGGTTCATCACGAGTACGCTGCACACCGTGAACGGTATGTACAGCATACGCTCCACGAAGAGCGGGAAGAGTCCGTGGCGCACCTGCTCAAGGTAGAGACATGTGCCGAACGTCATGAGGAACGTGATGAGCAGCAGCCACACCGCGTCGGGCGGCAGCTGCCTGCGCGAGCGTACCATCTCGCCCATATTGATGCCGATGAAGAAGATGGGCACGCGACTCCAGAATATCTCCAAGTGTCCCACGACGGCATGTATCGGCAGTACCCACTGCACCATTACGCACCACACCACCATGAGCAATGGCAGCCAGCGATAGGTGGGGTAGCGTCTGATGAGGCGCATATACCATGGCGCGACGAGGTAGAGCAGCATGATGGCTGGCACGTACCAGAACGTCAACTCGTCGTGCAGCCAGAAGTCCCAGTTGATGGTTATGTCGCCGAGCAAGTCGACCACGTTCTTCGAGAACCGCTGCGCTCCGAGGTAGTCGGGTAGGTAGAACGCCGTGGAGCAGATGAGCCATGTGGGCAGTATGCGGATGAGACGGCGGCGGTAGAAGTGGCTCACCGACGGCGTTTTTGTCCATGCGAACCACAGACCCACGCCACTAAGGAAGAGGAAGATGTCGACCCCCACGTTGCCGCAGCGACGCAGCCCGTAGAACGGGTCGCCGCGGTCGAGTGCCACATGGAACAGAATGACGAAGAGCATTGCTGCTCCCATCTGTTCGGCGCGAAATCGCGATATGTTTCCTAACTCAATGCTTGGTATCTTCATTGCGTAGCTTGAAATTATGGTAGAACCATGCCAATGCTATCGATGCCACGATGTACAGCAGCAGACCCGTGTACACGTCGCCGTGGCGCGAGATTGGTATAAATATCTTTCGTGTGAGCGGATGCAGCACGAAGAGGGCGGCAGAGATTGTGCCTACCCATGCTATCCATTCGTTTGCGGTCTTCGGCAGCAGCTTCACGATGCCAATCGTGGCGATGCACACGAAGAGCGGTGCCCACAGCCATGTGTGGAAGTTGAAGCTGAAGAAGAACACAGCCACAACCGACAGAACCATTACGGTCATTCGCACGCCGTGCGTCAACTCTCTGCCGTGGCGTGCGTAGAGCAGTCCGGCGCAGAACGGTAGCACACCGCCTATGAAGTTGTAGCGTATGCAGTTGAGTGTCTCGCCCTCGGGGGCGCAGAATGCCTGCATCGCCCAGCACACGGCAACAAGCAGTAGAGCGTAGATGTCGCCCTTGCGCCAGAGCAGCAGTCGATAGACGATGTAGAGCTGCATCATCAGTCCGAAGAACCAGTAGGGTCCGGGCCAGATGACATGGTCGGGGTCGGGCATCATGTTGTTGAACATGAAGAGCTGTCCGAGTATGTCCACGACGTGATACTTATGCGCCCCAGGCGTGACGGCATCGACCATGGTGAACGCCACGAAGCCCACAATCATCATCTTGAAGAGCTTCAGGTAGTGGTGCTTCAGGAACGGCAGCACGGCGGTCTGCTTCTTCGCGAGTCCGCCGCGCTTCTCGTATTTCATTACGAGTCCGTAGGCAGAGAGGAAGAGAAACACCGGCACACCATAGTGGCCGAAGAACGATATGAGGTGGATGGGCAGGTTCCAGTCGGGGTTGCTGATAGCCTGCATCAGACTGCTTGCCTTCGACATCGTGAACGTGTACTCGTTCTCCTTTACGGCGAAGCCGAGCCAGTGGCAGTAGTTGTGCAGGAAGATTCCTATTATTGCGAGTCCGCGCATGGCGGAACATTCTGTGCGGGTAAGCATTTTTTGAGTTTAAAGTTTGTCGTAATCCGTAGTGTTCTTTAATATTCTCGGGCGGCTCTCGTCGTATTCGGGCGACAGCAAGTTGTACTGCTCCTTGTAGTCGCGGGCGTGAATGCCGCCGAGGTAGAGCAGCATGTGTGCAAGCGCGTCGGTCATAAAGCGTCGGTTGCGAGCGTTCACTACCTGGCGGAATACCTCCGGACGCTTCTTGATATACTGACGCGAGCACCATATCCACATCGGTATGTCAAACTCGGCGTGAGCCAGACGGGCATCTATCTTCGCCGAGTGCATACGGCAGAAGAAGTGCATGTCGCCCTCGTAGCACTCCTCGCCATGGTCGGGCACGTAGATCACGATGGCATCTTCGTTCTCAAACTTCTTCACTATCTCCGTCACAACCGAGTCGTTGTATAGAATGGCGTTGTCGTAGTCGGCAAGCGTCTGACGCTCGCGTGCGTTCAGATGCGGTTTCATCTCCTTGTAGTCGTCGCCACGGAACTTTTTATGCTCCTTCGGCGAGCGTTGGCGATACGCCACGTGTTGCCCTAACAGATGGAAGATGATGAGGTTGTTCTCTGTGTTCTGTCCCTTCAGCTCGTCGTAGTCCTTCAGCAAGTCCTCGTCGTAGCGGTGCAGTTGCGTGTTGCGCGTGTCGAACTGCGCCGCGCTCAGCTTCGGGTTGTTGAGGAAAAAGCCGCCACTGAAGTCGTACACCGCCTCCTTTGCCTTCGGCAGGAACTGGTTGGTGAGGAACGTCACGTGGTAGCCTGCCTTGCGGAACAGTTCGGGGAAGAGCGGATAGTCGCACCACTCGCCCTTGTCGCCTACGCAGTAGAGCGAGAAGAGGTGCTTGAACACGAAGCTCGTGAGGTTCCACGGCGATACAACGTCGGTGTACTTCACCAGCCTGCCTTGCCGCTCCAACTTCTGTTGGCGTGGCGTGGTGGGCATGACGTAGCCGTACTGCGACGAGTGGTGGCGGTTGAAGCTCTCGCCGATGATAAGCACGATGTTAGGCGAGCGGAACGAACATGAGTCGACCGTCACTGTCTTTGCCGTACGCACCAGGCGGTCGATCTGTTTCGCTGTGAGCGTATTGGCATAGATGCTGAACACGAGACGGTAGACAGGTTGGTAGAGTACGGCGTGATCCTTCTCGGTGAGCGTGTGTTCCACTTCGCCAATGGTGGTGCCCGACATCAGTTTGTGTATAGCAGCCTTGTTATGTGCGCTTGAGCACACCGACCATACGAGCAGCGTAAGCACGGCTGTGCCTATAATGGGGCGTGCGCGGTGCAGTAGCTCGCAGGTGCGCAGCCATATCGACTTGATAAGCTCGCGCCAACGGCGTGGAATGAAGTGGGGAAAGCGTAGACGCAGTGCCGTGAGCACGTGCACGAACAGCAATAGCAGCACCCAGCCCACATCGCTCATCAGCACATCGGGCGACACGCACGAACGCAGAAATTCGCCTGACTCGCGCGAGTCGGTTTCACCGACGAGTTGCAGCATCGTCGGGGTCAGTGTAGACTGAAACTTCACGAAGCAGTAGACATCCACCACTGCTGTGGCGTATAGCACAACGTAGAAGAAGCCACGCACCCATATCATCACCTTGCGCGGTAAGAGGGTGAGTATCAGCGTGAGCACATAGACATCGAGGAACAACTCGAGGTAGAGGTTGTCGTAGAGGTGTGCTCCGCGCACGTTGGGCAGCGTAGCCCATGCCGTTATGCAGCCGAGTAGGTACATGAACACTGCAAACGTGCAGTTGCGGCGTAAAGGTTCTGCCACAGCAGCGAGCACCTGTTTAATTGTTTTCAAATATCTCATCTATACCTATTGTTATATAGTGGTTTTATTGCCGTGTTCCCACGTTGTGGGAGCTGTTGTCCGCAAATTTACACATCTTTTCTGACATATTAATTGATTGGTTGCAAAAATATTGCTCTTTGGTAGATGTTCTATTCTATTGTTGCGGATAAGGTATGAAAAAAGGGCACTCCTTAGCGGAATGCCCTGTATGTCGTAATTATACGATTGCGATGTTTATGCCCGATGATTAGTCGGCAATCTTAACAGTGGCGCGACGGTTGTAAGAAACTGGTGAGAGTTCCTTAACACCACCCATACCCTCTGTTGTAATCTGGTCGCGGCTAACGCCCATCTTAACGAGTTCGTTAGCAACTGTTTCTGCACGACGCTCAGAGAGCTTCTTGTTGTAAGCAGCAGAGCCGGTAGCGCTGTCTGCGTAGCCAGTTACTACGAGGTTTGCCTTGTTGTCCTTAGCGAATTCAGCCAACTTCTCAACGTTTACGAGGTCCTTGCGTGAAGCAATAGTAGCCTTGTTGATGTTGAAGAATACTGACAACGGAGTGTTGGTGTATGTCTTAACGTCATTCTTACCCACTGGCTCGTCCTTCTTTGCAGCGAGGAGGCTCTTCAGACGTGTGTTCTCTGCCTTAGCGTCGTTGAGCTCAGCGTTGAGAGCTTCAATCTGCGACTGTGAGAGTGCCTTGATAGCGTCTACGTCCGGAGTCTTGCTCCATGTAGACTTGCCAAGGTTGAACTGCATACCAACCTCTGCATAGAACTTATTGTCCTTGCCCTCCCAGAGTGACTTCTGAGATGTACCACCTGCTTCTACACCGTCGAAGTCAGACTCTGCGTATGTCCAACCGAGCTCGAGGTAGAGACCGAAGTGCTTTGAGAGGCGGAATGTGTTGAGGAAACCTGCTGCGAGGTTCATGTTGTAGCGGTCGTATGAGCAGTTGCGGTTGATACCACCACCGAGGAACGGAATGGCGTTCCACACGCGTGTCTCGTTATAACCACAGAACATGTTGCTGAGGTTGAAGAGAATGTGCTCGTTGAGTGTCCAATAGTTGTTCTTGTGCTTGTGCTCGTCAACCACGGTACGACCCCATACGCCGCTGAACTTGGTGCGCAGACCGAGACCAGGTGTGAACCACTTACCTACGCCTACAGAGAAGCCAGGAACAGCGCGGAATTTCTTGAACGGACTACGGCTCAGACCGCTGCCATGCTCCTCGTTAGAGTAGAATGCGTTCCAGTCAGCACCAGCCTGAAGAAACCAATTGCTCCAGAATGAATTTGTTGCAACGCTATGCTTGAGTGTTGGGTCAGTTGTCTCCTGAGACATGGCACTCATTGATAAGCCACACATTGCTAATGCAATTATTAACTTTTTCATAACTTTTATTGTTTAATAACCAATTAATTACGTTGTCATGGACATAACAAGTCCTTTTTATTTAATTGCAAAGTTAATAAAAAAAAACAAAAGTAATCCTTTTTATGTTAGAAAAAAGCATATAATAGTTGTTTTTTTATTATTTATGTAACTTTATGTGCCGAATAAATGCTCTAATTCGTTTTGATGGAGCATCGTTAAAATCTTTTTGCCATCTGGAGTGTAGCTGAAGTTGGAGCACGTGAAGAGGCTATTGACGATGTTTTCCATCTCGGCATTGGTAAGCACTTGTCCGTATGCGACGGCTGCGTTGCGTGCCAGTTCGAGGGCTATTGAGTGGTTGATGTCGTCGATAGCTGATGTTGTCTTCTCGCGTGCTGAGGCTACGAGGTCTTGCAGCAGGGCAGTATAGTCGAGTCCATCGAGTCCGCTTGGCACTGCCGTGATGCTGTAGTCGCCCTCTGCTGTCGGAGTCAGTTCGAAACCTATGTTCTGTAGCTCGGGCATAATGGCTTCTGCCACCACCTTATCCGCTGGCGAGAAGTGTATCGTGTCGGGGAAGAGTGGCTTCTGTGAACTTGCTCGGTGCTTCTGCATTTGGTCGAGATATCCTTCGTAGAGTATGCGTGTGTGGGCACGATACTGGTCGATAATCATCAGTCCGGACTTAACGGCGGTCATAATGTATTGTCCTTTGTACTGATAGTGGGTGGGCGACTTCTCTTCAAGTAGCGATGTCTCTTGCTTGGGCGTTGTTGCTTCGGATGTCGACCCCTCTGGCACAGTGCTTCTCTCCTCTGTTTGTGCGAACTTCTGCGATAGAACTATGCCGTTGTCGGCGAACGATTTGCTTGCAGCGTTTGAACGCGACTGTATAACGCTTCCTGCGTCGGTGCCGAAGAGTGATGGTGTCTGTTGCTGGCGAGTGTGTGCAGAGCCGAGTCCTTCGTACAGCTGCTCCCAGTTGTCGGGGGCTGCGTTTGAGTGTGTTGTAGGTGTCTCGTTGAATGGGTTGTACGTAGGGTTGTATTGCACCTTGGGCGCGCTGACACCTGTCTGTGGCATTGTGCCCAGAGCAGGTATGTCGGGTTTTCCTTCGGTGTCGAACTCTATTGCCGTTACATCGCTGAACATGCCAACGGCATCGCGCACGGCAGCGGTGAGTATCTGCCACACTGTCTGTTCGTTTTCGAACTTTATCTCGGTCTTGGTGGGGTGAATGTTCACGTCGATGTCCGTGGGGTTGACGGTGAAGTATATGAAGTAGGGTATCTGTTCGCCTTCGGGCACGAGTCGCTCGTAGGCGGTCATAATGGCTTTGTGGAAGTAGGGGTGCTTCATGTAGCGGCCATTGACGAAGAAGAACTGTCGCACGCCTTTCTTGCGTGCCGACTCGGGCTTGCCGACGAATCCGCTAATCTTGCACATTGTGGTGTCGATGTCTATCGGCAGCAGGTGTTGGTTGATCTTCTTGCCGATTACGTCGACGATGCGTTGGCGCAGTCCGCCTGCCTTTAGGTTGTACAGCTCGGTTTGGTTGTTGTAAAGCGTGAACGCCACGTCGGGGTAGACGAGGGCGATGCGCTCAAAGGCTGTGACGATATTGTTGAGTTCGGTGGTGTTCGACTTGAGAAACTTGCGGCGCACGGGCACGTTGTAGAAGAGGTTGCTGATGGTGAAGTTGCAACCTACGGGGCACTGTACGGGTTCCTGCGACACAAAGCGCGAGCCTGCGATGCTGAGTGCGGTGCCGAGGTCGTCGTCGGGGCGACGGGTGCGTAGCTCCACCTGCGCCACGGCAGCGATAGAGGCGAGAGCTTCGCCGCGAAAACCCATGGTGTGAAGGTTGAAGAGGTCGTCGGCTTGGCGTATCTTGGATGTAGCGTGACGCTCAAACGATAGGCGTGCGTCGGTCTCTGACATGCCTTTGCCGTTGTCGGTCACTTGTATTGAGGTGCGTCCTGAATCGACACAAACCACGTTTATCAGCGTGGCACCAGCGTCGATGGAGTTCTCCACCAACTCTTTTATCACGCTTGCGGGGCGTTGTATCACCTCGCCGGCAGCTATCTGATTGGCTACCGAATCGGGCAGAAGTTGTATGATATCGTTCATGTCGTTAGTTGTTCTCTAAGGGTGTATCTTTAAAACTGCGGGTTCGTCTACAACGCCATTAGCAGTATGATGGCGAGTAGCATGAAACCGATTATCACAAGCAGTCCTAACAGACGTACTTGTCCGCTGTGGCGGCGACGCGATGGTGGCTCGGCTTCTCTGATAGAACGTTCTGTGAGTTCTTCGGGCGGTACGCCGCGGCGAAGGTTGTCAAGAAGGTCGCGCTGCTCGCTTGAGAAGCGGAAGGTGTGGTGGAAGCCGCGAGGGCGGCGGTTGAGGAAGTACATGCTGTGATGTTGAGGTGGTGAGATGGTGAGATGTTGAGGTGGTGAGATATGTTGTGAGGTTGGTGGTTACGAACATTACAACATATCTCAATTTTCTTTTTGCTGTGCACTACTCAAGTCGCTGCAGCGGTGCTTCGCGGCGTGGCTGTTCCTTCAGTTCGGTGCCTTCAGCCTTGCCTCGCCAGTTGAACACGTCGTCCTTATCTTTCGGGCGCACGTAGTCGAACCATGCGAACTCGGGCAGCTGGTATTTCTCGGGCGGAATCTGCGTGATAGGATACATCGTGCCCGTAGCCTTTGAAGCCCATATCTTCTCCAGCTCGCGTGTTGGCGACATATACATACGTAGCGTGTCGGTCTCCATGTAGTTGAGCTCGGAGAGCGTGGAGTCCTTCGAATCGGCGTTGTAATATAGCGACTTCACCGTGCCGATAGCTTCGGCGCGTCGTAGCGCTCCGTCGGTGAAGAAAGCGTCCATGCGCTTCGATGATATCTGGTTGTAGTGGTTCTTCTCGTCACACTTCTCCACCGACAGTGCCTGACCTATCACTTCCGCCTTGCGCACCGTCGAGTCGTTCATGTAGACGTGTATCACCTCGCCTAATATCTGTCTGCCGAGGTTCCAAAGTATAGGGTCACGATACATCGTCATACACGAGTCCTGCGAGTTGAATACGAGCGAATCGCACACCGCCTGCACGTCGTTGCGATAGGCACGCACGTGATTGTAGGCGTGTACTTTGCGGTACACCGAGTCGGTCTCGATGTTGAACGTGTAGAGTTTCAACGAGTCGGCGTGCATGTACAGCGTGTCCTTCTGCGAGTAGTCGACCATCAGAGCACGCTTCGTTGCGAAGCCGTAGCCCGTTGTCTCGTTGTAGAAGAGGTGGTCACAGTGCAGCTCGTTCTTGTTCACCGAGTCGACGTATATCACGTTGCCGAATCCCTCGTTCTCCTTCGACTTGTCGTTGTGGAAGAGCGAGTCGCCGGTGATGGTTTTCTTACCGTCTATGATGGTAGAGCGACCATACAGTTGCGACATGTTTGTCTTGCTGTTGGTGTAGGCATCGGTGGTGTTGATGACGGTTCCCTTCGATGTGATGGTCGACGGACCCGTAACGTGTGCGATACGTGTGCGTGTGTCGTAGTGGAGCGAGTCGGTGTTGATGAAGTTTTCTCCGCTGCGCATCTGCACGCCATAGAAGAATGAAGCCTTGCGTGTAGCGGTGTTGTATTCGCCCCAGTCGCTCACCAGCTCGTCCTTGCCGTCGACGAGTCTGCCTCCCTCGAAGAAGTAGGCGTTGTCGTAGAGGCGGTCGTAGTCGAGCGAGTCGGTGTAGAGTGTCTGCGTGCGGTGCTTGAGCACTACGTTGTGGCGTGCGTGCATCATCTGCTCCGCACCTATGTAGTCGGCGTATTTGCAGGTGAGCGAGAGGGTGTCGCCCTGCTTGAAGTGCACGTGTCCGAACGCTTCTACCGAGTTGGCTTCCTGAAAGAAGTAGGCACTGTCGCACCACAGCTCTGCGCCGGCGTGCGTGAAGTGTACCTTACCGCGCAGTATCTGTGCATCGGGCACTGCTCCATACATGTCGTAGGTGAGCTCATCGGAGTGTACGAGGTACACGCGCTCGTCTGTTTTCTGTCGCTTCTTTTTGCCCTTTGGTGCCGCAGAAGCCCATATCAGGCAGAAGCCAAAAAGGCATAGAACTGCTGCGAGAGCGGTTCTATGCCAGTTGTGGGTTATTGGGGATTGTTCTTTTCTCATTGTTTTCTAAGCCTTTCTAAGGCGGCGTTTAAGCCGAACTAAGCCTTTCTAAGGTGGCGTTTAAGCCGAACTAAGCCTCTTTAGGCCTTTCTAAGCTTGATGTAATCTTGCTGCGAACCATCTGCGCCGGTCGTTGCGGATGTCTGCGTCGGTCGTTGCGGATGTCCGCGTCGGTCGATGCGTATGTCTGCGCCGGTCGTTGCGTATGTCTGCGTCGGTCGTCGCGCATCGGGAAATACGAGGCAAAACCTTATTTTACCCAGCCTTCGTACTCGTACTTGTAGTTCTTGTAGCGATCCTGCATACGCACGTAGGTGGTCTTTATCTTCTTTACCACCCAGTTGTGCAGGAATTCTGCACGCTGTTTCTGCAGCACTACGTTCTGCAACACTTGGAAGTCTTCGTTGATAGTGGCGCGGTGAGCAGCGATGCGGTTCTTCAGTTTCACGATAGCTACGACGTGCTTACCCTTCTCGTTCACCATGGGGAACGCGTCAGACACATCGCCTACCTCCATGCGCTCCACCTTGCGAGCCACCTCGGTGGGCAGGTCCTTCATCTGAAACTTCGACGTGCGACCCTCCTCGCTGTTGAACGACATGAGTCCGTGGTTGTTGCGTGTCTCCTTGTCGTCAGACATCACGGTCGCAGCTTCCTCGAACGAGAGTTTGTCGGCGCGTATGTCGGCAGCGAGCGAGTCGAGCTTCATGCGCATCGAGTCGGTAGCCTCTGCTGAGACACGCGGTATGCGCAGTATGTGGCGCACCTTGATTTTGTCGCCACGCTTGTCGATGAGCTGTATGATGTGGAAACCGTACTCCGACTCTACAATCTTCGACACGCGCTTCGGATCGGTGAGGTTGAACGCAACGGCAGCGAATGCAGGGTCGAGCATACCACGACCTACGTAGTCCATCTCGCCACCCTGACGTGCTGAGCCTGGATCCTCCGAGTAGAGGCGTGCAAGTGTGGCGAATGATGTCTCGCCGTTGTTGACGCGGTCGGTGTATTCGCGCAGATCATTCTTCACGTGGTTGATTTCGTCCTGTGATATCTTCGGCTGCTTGGTGATAATCTCTACTTCTACCTGTGTCGGCACGAGCGGTATGCTGTCCTCTGGCATGTTGTTGAAGTACTTGCGCACGTCGGCAGGAGTCACAGCTATGTCGCTCACGAGTTTCTCGCGCATCTGCTGTATGAGCTGATTGTTGCGGAAGTCGTCATGCAACTGCTGGCGCATCTGTGTGATTGACATCTTCTTGTATTCCTCGAGTTTCTCGCGCGAGCCAGCCTGCTGTATCCAGCGGTTGATTTGCATCTCGATGTTTTGTGCTATCTCTGCCTCGGTGACATTGATAGAGTCGATTTCTGCCTGATGTAGGAAGAGCTTCTGCACAGCTATCTGTTCGGGAATGATATAGTCGGGGTCGCCATCCCAGGTCATTCCTTCCATCTCGCCCTGCAGTTTCATCATCTCCACGTCCGACTTGAGGATGGGCTGGTCGCCTACCACCCATATCACTTCGTCTACGATACTATGTTCTGGCGCGCGTTCCTCTGTGGTGAGCGTGTCCTGCGCGAGCTCGGGTGCCGAACCGGCGTGGCTGCCGGCGTTGGCTCCGATGCCTACGAGGAATGTCGCAGCAGCGAATGTCGCCAGTATTATGTTGCGTTGTTTTCTCATGTATGTATATATATTAATATGTATAGTGTCAGCCATGGTGCTTAGCACCACTACCCACATTTAGTGCTTGTTTACGGTGCTGAGCACTTCCTTGTTCAGCACTACAGTGTAGCGCTTGCGCAGTGCTTCAATCCATGCTTTTTCGAGCTGCTCCTGATAGTCAGTCACCACGAGTTCGCGTACGTCGTTGTATGTCTTCGGTGCCTTCAGCTTCTCGCCGTATGTAGCCGAAATGGGGAAGTCCTTCACGTCTGCCACAGTGGTGTCCTTACCGAACACTACCTTGTCGATGAGTGCGTTGTCGCCCTCACGGAAGATGCCTTTCACCACCTTGATGCGTATTGTTGAATCGTTGAACTCCTTGCGCAGGTGCTCCGGCCACTGCTCGAATGGTACTTTCTTCAGCGATGCCTTCACCGCCTCTACGTCGCCCTGCTCCTTCACCCAATAGGCGATGCCCTTGAAGCGTGGCTTCTCCCACTTGTAGCGTTTGCGGTTCTTCTTGAAGTAAGCAGCGAGCCCCGCTTCGTCCTTCGCAGCCTTGTCCCATACGGTGCGGTTAGATATTTCGTAGAGCAGCAGTCCGTCGTGGTATTCGCGGATGAGGCTCTTCAGCGCCGGGTCGGCAGCCGCCATCTCGTCAGCACGGCGGTTGAGTACGTCCTCCGGTGTGCACTGCGGTACGGAGTGCTTAGCTATTGAGTCGATGTTCTGCGAGATAATATGCTCACGCAGACCGCGACTCTCTATGAAGCGGTGTATGTCTGCGCGTACGGTGTCGTAGGGGAAGAAGTTCTGCTTGGCGTCCACTCTCACAATATGATAGCCATAGGGTGAGAGGAATGGTTTAGAGATTTCGCCAACCTTCGCTGAGAAGATGACATCTTCAAACTCCTTCACCATGTATCCACGCTGTGCCCATGAGAGATCGCCACCGCGGCGTGCCGAACCTTTATCGTCTGAGCAACGCTGTGCGAGAGTAGCGAAGTCGGCACCCTTGATGAGTGCGTTGTATATAGAGTCGGCGCGTACGAGGGCAGAGTCGCTCTGCGCCTTTGATGCGTTCTGCTTCAGTGCGACGAGGATATGGCGTGAGCGTACCATGCCACCGCTCTCGTCGATGCGTTTACGGGTGTCTTCGTAGATTTTGCGTGCTTCGCGTTCTACGTCGTTGTCGTTGATGAATGAAGGACGTATCTGTTGGTCGCGATACATGCGAAACTCGTCGCGGAAAGCCTTTGTCGTGTCGATGCCTGCCTCTTCGGCTGCCATCACCTTGAGTTTGTAGTTTACAAACAGGTCTACGTATTCCTCAACGCTCTTCTTGTCGACAACTGTCTCCGAGTTGTTCTTGTTGTACGAGTACTCGAATTCTGAGCGAGGCACAGCCTTTCCGTTTATAGTCATGATAGTTGGGTCGGCAGTCTGAGCCGACGCTGTGGTTGCTGCCACGAGCATTGCTACCAACAATGATTTTACCTTCATCTTTTCTTGTTGTTTGTTTATTGGGGCTTTCTCCCCACGGTTTTTATATATTTGAATTGGGCTGAAAACCCAATAACTACACAGCGCGGCATGTTTCGTTTCTTTTGTTTCGAATACGTTACACACCCGTGCCATGTGGTTGTTGGGCTTTCTTTCTGTGTTCAATTATTTATTACTGTGGGCGCGAGTAGTTCGGTGCCTCACTTGTAATTGTGATGTCGTGTGGATGGCTCTCGAGCACGCCAGCGTTTGTGATGCGTGTGAACTTAGCGTTGTGCATATCCTCGATAGTGCCGGCTCCGCAGTAGCCCATGCCTGAGCGCAGACCGCCGATGAGCTGGTAAATAACCTCCTGCACTGTTCCCTTGTAAGGTACGCGTCCAGCGATGCCTTCCGGCACGAGCTTCTTCACGTCCTTTGTGCCTGCCTGGAAGTAGCGGTCCTTAGAGCCGTTCTCCATAGCCTCAAGTGAGCCCATGCCGCGGTAGCTCTTGAACTTACGTCCGTTGAAGATGATAGTGTCGCCGGGGCTCTCTTCTGTACCTGCGACGAGTGAGCCAATCATCACTGAGCTACCACCAGCTGCGATAGCCTTCACGATGTCGCCAGAGTAGCGCAAGCCGCCGTCGGCGATCAATGGAACGCCAGTGCCCTGGAGTGCAGAGTAAACGTCGTAAACGGCAGAGAGCTGCGGAACACCAACGCCTGCTACGACGCGGGTTGTGCAGATTGAACCCGGACCGATACCTACCTTAACGGCATCAGCACCGTTGTCAACGAGCATTCTTGCTGCCTCGCCAGTAGCCACGTTGCCCACAACGATGTCTACGTTCGGGAACGAAGCCTTAGCCTCGCGGAGCTTCTCGATAACGAACTTAGAGTGGCCGTGAGCGGTGTCGATAACGATAGCGTCGGCACCTGCCTCTACGAGTGCGCTCATGCGGTCGAGTGTGTCAACCGTTACGCCCACGCCTGCTGCTACGCGCAGACGACCCTTCTCGTCCTTGCAAGCCATTGGCTTATCCTTTGCTTTGGTGATATCCTTGTATGTGATAAGACCAACGAGGTGGTTCTCGTTGTCTACAACCGGCAGCTTCTCAATCTTGTTCGACTGCAGGATGTCTGCAGCTGCTGCGAGGTCGGTCTTGATGTGTGTGGTCACGAGGTTTTCGTGTGTCATCACGTCGTCGATGATTTTGTCGAGATGGCGCTCAAAACGAAGGTCGCGGTTGGTGACAATGCCCACGAGGTGGCACTCGTCGTCTACTACTGGTATACCGCCGATGTGATATTCCGCCATCATTTCGAGGGCATCCTTCACGGTTTTGCCACGACGGATTGTCACCGGATCGTAGATCATGCCGTTCTCAGCACGCTTTACGATGGCTACCTGACGCGCCTGGTCTTCGATAGACATGTTCTTGTGAATAACACCGATGCCGCCTTCGCGTGCGATGGCAATAGCCATAGCCGACTCCGTTACGGTGTCCATGGCTGCTGTGACAAAGG
>OOBS01000206.1_pt1 | contig 29032 bp, 24 predicted proteins | sample 1671381 | NCBI WGS metagenome assembly OOBS01 (sample SAMN06348151, study PRJEB24527) | human gut metagenome | biome: human gut; feature: ankylosing spondylitis patient; material: feces | host: Homo sapiens | place: China | collected 2015-10 | reverse complement strand
ATTTATTGGCTTTGATTGAAAATAATAAAATTAAAGCTGGAGAAAAATTGCCTAGTGAGTTTGATTTACAAAATAAATATCAAGCTTCACGAGATACAATTAGAAAAGCATTATTATTATTATCCCAAAATGGATATATTCAAAAATCACAGGGAAAAAGTTCAATTGTATTAGATATCAATAGATTTAATTTTCCAGTATCAGGGCTTACTAGTTTTAAAGAAATTGCAAGTGATATAAAAGGCAAAGTTGAAACTATCGTGCATACTTGTGAATGTATTGAGCCAGATGAAGAAATAAAAAAATTATTGATGTTAAAAAGTGGTACTAAAGTTTGGTATATAGAACGTGTACGTAAAAAATATCGTGCATTTTTGGATGGAAAAAGGCGTAAAAGGTTTTCGTTTTGATGTCATCAATTTAATCAGTAAGGCTGGTTTTGAAGATGATTTCTCTGTAGATGGAGATGGCAGAAGTTTTTATACAGATGGGCCACGCATTCATGAATTTTTACAAGAATTAGCTAGAGATAGTTTTGCTAAAGACAAAGATATCATCACTGTTGGTGAAATGAGTAGCACTACTATGGAAAATTGTTATAAATACGCTGGTGAAAAAACAGGCGAACTTTCTATGGTATTTACTTTCCATCATTTAAAAGTGGATTTTATGGGCAATGAAAAATGGGTACTTGTACCAACTGACTTTATGAAGTTGAAACAGTTGATTTTTGATTGGCAGATAAATATGGAAAAAAATAATGCTTGGAATGCTGTTTTTTGGTGCAATCATGACCAGCCACGTGTAATATCTCGCTTTGGTAGTGATGATAAATACCATAAAGAATCAGGCAAAATGTTGGCAACATTGATACATTGTTTAAGAGGAACACCATATATTTATCAAGGTGAAGAAATCGGAATGACTAATCCTCATTTTAAATCCATTGAACAATATCGTGATGTAGAAAGTTTAAATCATTATCAAATTTTACAAGATAAAGGCATGACAAAAGAGCAAGCTTTGATGATTTTAGATGTGCATTCTCGTGATAATTCAAGAACTCCTATGCAATGGGACGATAGTATAAATGCAGGATTTACAACAGGAACTCCTTGGATACAGACAGCAGATAATTACACTGAGATAAATGTAAAAAATAGTTTAGAAGATAAGGACTCTATTTTCTATTATTATCAAAAATTAATTCAGTTGCGTAAAAATTATGATGCGATAGCTTATGGAGATATAAAACCATTACTTCGTGAAGATAAAAGAGTATTTGCTTATGAACGCAATTATAAAGGTCAAAAATTAATTGTAATCTGTAATTTCTATCCAACAACATATGAAATAGAATTGCCATATGACCTTTCAAATTACAAATGCATATTAAATAATTATAAAAATGAAGCAAAAGCAAAAAAAATTGCATTAAAACCTTATGAAACCTTAGTTTATTGCAATCTTTGATTGACAAATCACTTTTCTTGCTTTATATTTATAGTAATCACAATCCATAGTAACCGCACGGTTTTCCACAGCGGTTACTTTTTTTCTGAAAGAAGTGGAAGGTATAATATGGGACAAATAACAATTGTAGGCTTAGGACCAGGCGATTTTGGTCTTATTACTTTAGATACTTGGGATAAAATAACAAATACAGATAAATTGATTTTGCGTACTGCTATTCACCCTACAGTAGCTGAATTAGATAAACGAAATGTAGTTTATACTTCTTGTGATGAATTTTATGAACAAGGGGCTTCTTTTGATGATGTGTATAATAGCATTGCTCAAAAATTGATTGAAGAAGCTAAAAATGGTCATGATGTAGTATATGCTGTTCCAGGTAGTCCACTTGTTGCAGAAAGAACAGTAGTGATTATCAGACAAAAAGCCAAAGAAGCTGATGTGAATTTAAACATCATGCCAGGTATGAGCTTTATGGAAGTTTTATATCAGCGCTTAAATATAGACCCTATTGATGGGCTCACTATTTTAGATGCTTGCGATTTAGAAAACTTACCAAGTGAAATGCCATCAGCACTTGTAATTACGCAAGTATATAATCAGCATGTAGCTTCAGATACAAAATTGACTTTGATGGAAAATTATCCAGAAGATTATCCTGTAACATTCATTCGCAATTTGAGTTTGCCAGATGAAGAAATTCGCGAAATTCCTCTATATGAATTAGACCGTCAACCTCATATTGATCATTTGACAAGTTTATATATAGGAAAAATGCCAAAAAATGAGCAAACTTTTGATTTAGAGCCACTAGAAGATGTAGTAAAAACACTTCGTAGCCCTGGCGGTTGTCCATGGGATATCGTGCAGACACATAAATCTCTTCGTCGCAACTTGATTGAAGAAGTTTATGAAGTTATTGAAGCTATAGATTTAGAAGATGAAAAATTGCTCTGTGAAGAACTTGGCGATTTATTGATGCAAGTAGTATTCCATGCTCGTATGGCAGAAGAAGCTAAGTTATTTTCCATGCAAGATGTTATTGATGGTATAACTGAAAAATTAATTCGTCGTCATCCACATGTTTTCGGTGATGTTGATGTAAAAGATGCAGGCGAAGTTTTAGCTAATTGGGAAGCTATCAAACAGGCTGAAAAAACAGAAAGAACTTCTATATTAGATGGTGTGCCAAAAGATTTACCATCACTCATGGCTGCTTATAAATTGCAACATAAGGCAGCAAAAGTAGGTTTTGATTGGCCAGACATTGATCCTGTATGGGATAAATTAGAAGAAGAACTTCGTGAATTAGAAGAAGCTATTGTCGATGGACAAAAAGAAAAGATAGAAGAAGAATTAGGCGATGTTTTATTTACAATTGTAAATATTTCTCGTTTCTTAAAAATAGATCCAGAAGTGGCTTTAACTGGCACAAATCGCAAATTTAGAAGAAGATTTTCCTATATTGAAGAAAAAGTAAAAGCTAAACAACAAAATTGGGAAAGTTTATCTTTGATTGATTTAGATGAATTGTGGCAAGAAGCTAAACTTCAAGATGAAAAATAATTAAATAAATATAAATAAGGACTTGATTAAGTCCTTATATGATGAGATAATAAGGTGGTTTTATAATCTCATGATATAAGGATTTAATGTTGTGAAATAATCCTTACAAAATAAGAGTTTTGCCGTAATTTATATATAAATTAGACTCTTATTTAGAGGAAATACCTCTTTAGCGGCGAACAATTATATTTGATAATAATTTTAAAGGAGGCTATCTTCGTGAATAAATCCGAATTAGTAGCAAGTGTTGCTGAAGTAGCAGAATTAACAAAAAAAGATGCAGAAAAAGCTGTTAACGCTGTTTTTGCAAGTGTACAAAAAGCTCTTGTTGAAGATGACAAAGTACAAATTATTGGTTTTGGTACTTTCGAAGTTAGAACTCGTGCAGCTCGTAAAGGTCGTAACCCACAGACTGGCGAAACTATCGAAATTCCTGCTTCCAAAAACCCAGTATTCAAAGCTGGTAAAGCTTTAAAAGAAGCTGTAAATCAGTAATTCTTAATTGAATAAACGTTAAGAAATGATAAAGTCGAGTTTTTAATATCACGTGATATTTAGACTCGGCTTTATTTTTTAGAATGATGAAGAAATGGTGAAGTTTATGGAGAAAATAGCTTTAATCACAGGTGGGACATCTGGTATAGGTCTTGAATGTGCTAAAAAATTTTTAGTAAATAAAATAAATGTGATTTTAGTAGGTAGAAATAAAGATAAATATATAGAAGCTAGAAAATATTTAAAATCATTTATCACAAAAGATGTATTTTGCGACTTTATCCAAGCAGATATCAGCAGTGCTAAAAATTGCAAGAGCGTCATAGATACAGTGATTGAAAAATATAAAAAACTAAATATTTTAGTGAATAATGCAGGGATTTATCTGGAAAATGCTATTGAAGATGTAGAAGAAGATGAATTTGATAGAATTATGAGTATAAATTTAAAAGGAGCTTATTTTTTATGTAAATATGCTGTTCCTCATTTGAAAAAACAAGGAGAGAATGCTTCTATTGTAAATGTATCTTCTGATGCAGGTATTAATGGAAATTTCTTTTGTAGTGCATACTGTGCTTCTAAAGGTGGTTTGACCGTATTTACAAAAGCTTTAGCCTTGGAATTAGCACCGTATAAGGTCAGAGCAAATTGTGTTTGCCCTGGAGATATAGATACACCACTTACGCGAAATCAATTTGCAGGTGATGTGGAAGAAGGCATAAAAGAAGCGAGTAGCTTATATCCTATAGGAAGAATAGGCAGACCAGAAGAGGTAGCAAATGTAATTTATTTTTTGGCAAGTCCAGAAGCTAGTTTTGTAACAGGGGCTGTATGGAGCGTTGATGGCGGAATTACAGCTTGTTAAATAAAAGCCACATTATATTAAATTTAAATAATATAATGTGGCTTTGTTATTATGCTAAAGCTTGAGCTAAATCACGGAGAATATCGTTTATATTTTCAAGACCTATAGAAAGGCGAATTGTATTTGGCTTTATGCCAGAAGCAGATAATTCTTTTGTAGTCATTTGTGAGTGAGTGGTACTAGCTGGGTGAATTACGAGGGATTTCGCATCTGCTACATTGGCAAGTAAGGAGAATAATTGGAGTCTATCGATAAAATCTTGGGCGTCTTTTGCTGTGCCTTTGATTTCAAATGTGAAGATAGAGCCACCGTCATTAGGCAAATATTTTTGATATAAATTATGGTCGAAGCGTGAGGTAATAGAAGGGTGATTGACATTTTCGACTTTATCATGATTTTGTAAAAATTCAATGACTTTAAGTGTATTTTGTACATGGCGTTCTACACGTAAAGATAAGGTTTCTAATCCTTGCAAGAGTAAGAAGGCATTAAATGGAGAGATACAAGCACCTAAATCTCGAAGTAAAATGGCACGAACTTTAGTGATAAAAGCGAGCTTTCCTGTAGCTTTAGTGAAAGAAATTCCATGATAACTAGGATTAGCTTCGACTAAAGAAGGGAATTTATTACTTTTTTCCCAATCGAAATTGCCACTATCTACGATAATTCCACCTAGAGAAGTGCCATGACCACCAATGAATTTAGTAGCAGAGTGAATGACGATATCAACACCATATTCGATAGGTCGTACAAGATATGGTGTAGCAAATGTATTATCTACAACAGCAGGAATGTTATATTTATGTGCTAAATTAGCTAAAGCTTCTAAATCGGCAACATCACTATTTGGATTGCCTAAAGTTTCAAAATAAATACATTTTGTATTTTCTGTGATGGCATTTTCGACTTCATCTAGATTATGAATGTCGACAAAAGTCGTATTTATACCAAAATCCACTAAAGTATGAGCAAAAAGATTATATGTTCCTCCATATACTGTTTTTGAGCAGACAACATGATCGCCTACTTTAGCGAGAGCTTGTATTGTATAGGCTATAGCGGCAGCACCTGAAGCTACAGCCAAAGCTCCTGCACCACCCTCAAGACTAGCAATGCGCTTTTCTAATACTTCTTGAGTGGAATTAGTTAATCTACCATAAATATTACCGCCTTCTTTTAAGGCAAATCTATCAGCAGCTACTTGGCAATTATCAAATACATAAGAGGTCGTTTGATAAATGGGTACAGCACGAGAATTTGTTATAGGGTCAGATATTTCTTGACCTATATGTAATTGTTTAGTTTCAAAAGCCCAATTATTTGTATCTAATTTTTTTGTCATCATAAAACTCTCCTTTTAAAATATATTTATCCTATTATAAAACTATGAATAACTTATAAAAAATAACATCATCACATAAAAATATTTACAATATGATGATGTTATTGAGTTTGAAATATTATTCTTCAAATAATGGTGTAGAGAGATAACGTTCACCTGTATCAGGAAGAAGCACAACAATATTTTTGCCAACATTTTCTGGACGTTTAGCAACTTGAGTAGCTGCCCAAAGTGCGGCACCAGAAGAAATGCCAGTCAAAAGACCTTCTGTTTTAGTTAATTCTTTACTAGCTGTAAAACATACTTCATTGTCTACAGTTATGATTTCATCATAGATAGAGGTATCCAAAGTATTTGGAATAAAGCCAGCTCCAATACCTTGAATTTTGTGAGCCCCTGCTTTACCGGTTGTTAATACAGCAGAAGTTTGAGGTTCAATACCAATGATTTTTATACTAGGATTTTGTTCTTTGAGATATTTTCCTGTACCGCTTAAAGTACCGCCTGTACCAATACCAGCAACGAAGATATCAACTTTACCATCAGTATCTTGCCAGATTTCTGGGCCAGTCGTCATGTAATGAGCTTGGCGATTGACTAAATTAGTGAATTGTCCAGGAATAAAGCTATTAGGTATATCTTTTGCTAATTCTTCAGCTTTTTGGATAGCTCCTGCCATGCCTTTGCTACCTTCTGTTAATATAAGCTCAGCGCCATAAGCCTTCATGAGTTTTCTGCGTTCAATACTCATTGTTTCTGGCATAGTGATGATGATTTTATAACCTTTACTTGCAGCTACAGCACAAAGACCAATACCAGTGTTGCCACTTGTTGGCTCAATGATAGTGGAATTAGGTTTTAAAATACCGCGATTTTTAGCATCTTCAATCATGGCTTTGGCAATTCTATCTTTGGCACTACCAGCAGGATTAAAATATTCTAATTTCACTAATAAATTAGCTTTTATATCATGGAGTTTACTGTAATTATTAATTTGAACAAGAGGTGTATGACCTACTAGTTCCATAAAATTATGATAAATTTTCATGGCAATGACCTCCTTTAATATGTATTTTCATAGTGAATAAGTATGAATGAATTATAAACGATAAAATTATATTTGTCAATTTTATTTTGTATAATTGTAAATTGTTTAGGGTAAATTTTTTCTTGCTCATTTTCTATTATTGTGATATTATATCAAGCGTACACAATAGTACAAAGAAGAAAAACAATGAAAGAGATAGTAAATTAAAAATAAAAGTTACAGAGAGCCATGTATTGCTGGAAATTGGTACAAGTAGTTTTTAATGGAAAATCACTCTGGAGTTACAGGTTGAAATTAATTTTTAAGAATAGACCGTGTCGGGTCCCTCCGTTAAAGGGGTTGCATATGTTGGTATGTGAAATAGGTGGTATAATGACAGCACAGCTTTCATCCTGTTTTGGGTGAAGGCTTTTTTTAGTTATGTATTACAGTTGCTCTTGTCCTATTTGGCAAGAGTTTTTTTCATATACTGGAATTTTTATTTATTATTTGTATACAGAGGAGGCTTTTTTGTGTATAACAAAGTTGATACCAATCTAAATTTCGTAGAACGCGAAAAAGAAATTGAAAAATTCTGGGAAGAACACAATATATTTAAAAAACAAGTACATCAACATGAAGATGCAGATGTATTCACATTTTATGATGGACCACCAACAGCAAATGGTAAACCTCATATTGGACACGTTTTAACTCGTGTAATCAAAGATATGATTCCTCGTTATCAAGCTATGAAAGGTCATAAAACTATCCGTAAAGCTGGTTGGGATACACATGGTCTTCCAGTAGAACTTGAAGTTGAAAAATTATTAGGCATCAATGGTAAAGAACAAATTGAAGAATATGGTATTGAACCTTTCGTAGAAAAATGTAAAGAAAGCGTTTGGAAATACGAAGGTATGTGGGAAGAATTCTCCAAAGCTGTAGGCTATTGGGCAGATATGAAAGATCCATATGTTACATACCATAATGATTATATTGAATCTGTATGGTGGGCATTAAAAGAAATTTGGAATAAAGGTCTTTTATATAAAGGGCATAAAATCGTTCCATACTGCCCTCGCTGTGGTACACCGCTTTCTTCTCACGAAGTAGCTCAAGGATATAAAGATGTAAAAGAAAAATCTGCATTTGTAAGATTTAAAGCAAAAGGCGAAGACGCTTACTTCCTCGCATGGACAACTACTCCATGGACTCTTCCATCTAACCTTGCACTTTGCGTAAATCCAGAAATCACTTATGTAAAAGTAAAACAAGGCGATTACACTTATTACATGGCTAAAGAACTTTGCGAAAAAGTTTTAGGCGAAGATTATACAATCCTCGAAGAAATGCCAGGTAAATCTCTTGAATATAAAGAATATGAACCACTTTATCCATATGCTTTAAATAAATTAAATGGCAAAAAAGCATTTATCGTAACTTGTGATGATTATGTAACAACTACAGATGGTTCTGGTATCGTTCATATGGCTCCTGCATTCGGTGAAGATGACTCCCGTGTTTGCCGTGAATATGGTATTGCTTTCGTACAATTTGTTGACGCTAAAGGTTGCATGACAGCAGATACTGATTGGCCAGGCGTATTTGTAAAAAAAGCAGATCCAAAAATTTTAAAAGACTTAGAAGAAAAAGGATTATTATTCTCTGCACCTAACTTTGAACATAGTTATCCACATTGCTGGCGTTGCGATACTCCACTTTTATACTATGCACGTGAAACATGGTTCATTCGTATGACAGCTGTTCGCGATAAATTAATTGCTAATAATAAAACAATCAACTGGATTCCTGAATCTATCGGTAAAGGTCGTTTTGGCGATTGGCTCGAACATGTTCAAGATTGGGGCTTATCTCGTAACCGTTATTGGGGTACTCCGCTTAATATCTGGGAATGTGAATGCGGTCATCAACATGCAATCGGTTCTATCGAAGAATTAAAATCCATGTCTGATAATTGCCCTGATGATATTGAATTACATCGTCCATTCATTGATGCTGTAACTATTAAATGTCCTCATTGTGGTAAAGAAATGCATCGTGTTCCAGAAGTTATTGACTGCTGGTTTGATTCTGGTTCCATGCCTTTTGCACAATGGCATTATCCATTTGAAAATAAAGAACTCTTTGAAGAACAATTCCCAGCAGATTTCATCTCTGAAGCAGTAGACCAAACTCGTGGTTGGTTCTATTCTCTAATCGCTATTTCCACATTACTCTTTGACAAAGCTCCTTATAAAAACGTTATCGTATTAGGTCACGTTTTAGATGCTCAAGGTCGTAAAATGAGTAAATCTAAAGGTAATGCAGTAGAACCAATGAAAGCTTTAGCTCAACATGGTGCAGATGCTATCCGTTGGTATTTCTATGAAAATAGTGCTCCATGGCTTCCAAATCGTTTCCATGATGCTGCTGTTCAAGAAGGTCAACGTAAATTCATGGGTACATTATGGAATACTTATGCATTCTTTGTACTCTATGCTAATATTGATAAATTTGATGTATCTAAATACAGCCTTGAATATGATAAACTTTCTGTATTAGATAAATGGTGCTTATCTCGTCTTAATACTTTAATTAAAACTGTAGATGAAGATTTAAATAGCTATAAAATCACAGAAGCTGCAAAAGCTCTTCAAGAATTTGTAGATGAACTTTCTAATTGGTATGTAAGAAGAAGCCGTGATCGTTTCTGGGCTAAAGAAACAGACCAAAACAAAATCAATGCTTACATGACTTTATATACTGCACTTACAACAGTTATTAAACTTGCAGCTCCAATGATTCCATTTATGACAGAAGCTATTTATCAAAACCTTGTTTTAAATAGTGAAAAAGATGCACCAGAAAGCGTACATCTTTGTGCTTATCCTGTTGCAAATGAAGCATTCATTGATAGCGAACTTGAAAAAACTATGGACTTAGTATTGAAAGCTGTAGTTTTAGGTCGTGCTGCTCGTAATGAAGCAAATATCAAAAACCGTCAGCCAATCGCTCTTATGTATGTAAAAGCTCCATTTGAACTCAATGAATTCTATACAAAAATTGTAGAAGAAGAATTAAATGTTAAAAAAGTAGAATTCAAAGACAATATGGACGAATATTTGAACTATGAAATCAAACCACAGTTCAAAGTATTAGGTCCAAAATACGGCAAACAGATGAAAGAAATTGCTGCTATTCTAGCTAAAGTTGATGGACAAAAAGCTAAAGTTGAACTTGAAACTACAAAAACATTGAAATTAGAACTTTCTTCTGGTGAAATCACACTTGTACCTGAAGACCTTGACGTAAAAATGACTCAAACAGAAGGTTTTGCAGCTCAACGTGATGGTGATGTAACAATTGCTATTTCTACAGTATTGACAGATGAACTCATTGAAGAAGGTTTCGTTCGTGAAATCATCAGTAAAGTTCAGACAATGCGTAAAGAAAATGGCTTTGAAGTAACTGATAGAATTACAGTATTTGCTCAAGGTAATGAAAAAATTGCTAAATTAATGCAGGATAATGCAGAAACAGTTAAGAAAATTACTTTAGCAGATGAACTTGTTTACGATAAATTAGACGGTTTCACTAAAGAATGGAATATCAATGGTGAAAAAGTAACTTTAGGCGTAAAATAATAAATATGAAAATAAAAAGGAAGTCTATTATATAGACTTCCTTTTTTATTTGAAAATATTAATAGCCAAATTGTCTATGACGATTTAAGCTAAGTAATTTATAAAATTTATCAGTTACTTTACGATTATATGGTTCAAGTTCCATATTTTTTTTGAAAAGCATAAAGGAAACTTCATTAGAAGTTATATATTTAGCTAATCCTTTTTCTGTGAATTCATGTAGAATATCTAAATCAGATTTATCAATATATGGAATGAATAATTTCATCTTGCTATTGAGCCAATTCATATCTTCAGTGAAATTGCGTTTATTAGAATTAATTTTTTGATGAATGAAATTCAAATAGCGTTTAGCGATATGACTAAATACTGATGTGAAATTACCTTTGATGAAAGATGTCAATGCGCTAGGGTCTCTAAATTGATTGATAGGCATACCATCTAAGAAAATATCCAATTTTAAAGCAAAATCTTGAGCTTCTTTTAATTGATTTTGTTTGAGGAATTTACTGAGTTGAATAGATTCTAAATCCCAGCCATGTATGTTCAAAAATTCACTATAATGGCGCAAAACTAATTTATTATAAGGAGATAACTCAATAGTTTTTACGAAAATAACGTGAGCAAGCACAGGGTCTTGAAGACAAATTGCTTGACCACTTTCAGTAAGACGCAATAGTAGATGTAAATCAGTTAAACAGAGGCGATAACAATCGTCTTTCATGAGTTCTTCATAAGCTAATAATAAATGATTTGCTTCAATTTTTTCTACTGCGGAAAGTCTATCATAAGATTCTATTGTTTTTAAATATTTTGTGCCAGCTTCTAAAAAAGACATATAAAAAACCTACATTACTAAAACTTATATAACGATTAATTTTTGTTATTGCAGTTATGATTTATAATAATACACTATTTAATTAAATTTTGCAATAATTTTATATATTTAAATTAATGAAAAAATGAAAATACAAAATACATTATATAGAATAAAAAATAGGCTAATAAAAAGAAAAATTTATTAGCCTAAAAGTTTTATTCTAGCAAAGGAGAAGCTTTTGCATCAGTCAATAATATATTTGTTTTAATTACGCTTAAATGTCTTTGAAGTGCATACATGATTATAGTATCCCATGGATTGCGTGGGTATAAAGAACTATGTTCAGCATAATTTAAAAGATGATTTGTTTCATCAATACTTAATTGCATAGCTATAGCAAGAGCTAATATGCGATTTCTAGCAAAATCAGCACCTAATTTATCTGTGATTACTCCCATAAAAATACTTCCTTTGTTATTTTTAATTGATTTATATTATAATAAAATAACATTTTAAAGAATGCAATATTGATTAAATTATAGATAGTAGAGGTAAAAATAGTGCAATCAAAATTAGAAGCTAAATATTTACGAGAAATTGGAGAAAAAGTATATAGTTTTTTCTTTGAAAATCCTGAAATGGAAAATAATAATTTAGAATTTCGTGAAGGTCAATCAGAGATGGCTTGTGAAATAGTAGATGCCATCAGTCAAAAGAAAAATCTAGTGGTAGAAGCAGGTGTAGGGATTGGAAAATCTTTTGCTTATTTAGTGCCACTTATTTATTACAATTATTATTTACAAAAACCAGTGGTAATAGCTACTTCAACTATCACTTTGCAGGAACAATTACAAGGCGATATACGCTATATCATGGAGAAATTACAAATATTTCCAGAAGTTTTATTGGCTAAAGGTATGACTAATTTTATTTGTAGATATCATTTTAAAAGATTTTTCGATGATAGAGCAAATTTAAAGCAATATGAGAAAATATATGAATGTATAAATCAAGGTGGTAAAGAGCCAAGTGATTGGAATATTGAACTTCCTTTAGATTTATGGCAGAAATTTAGAATTAAAAATTATAATTATCGTGAATGTAAATATTGTGAATATCGAGATGTTTGTCATTACCATAATTTACGTTTAAATTTGAAAAAGACAAAGGGCATAATTATTTGCAATCAAGATATGCTCACTACTGATTTGCGTTTAAAGCGAGAGATGAAAGATGGTTTATTTACTGAAGAATTAAGCTTGATTGTCGTTGATGAAGCTCATAATTTGGAAGATAAAGTGCGTTCTTCATATACAGATATGTTGACTAGAAAGCAATTGGTAAATACATTGAAAAGATGCTATTTAAGCATAAAAAAAATACCACCTAATTTAGCTAAAAATATAGATGGTGTATTTAAAGATATAGATAAAATTTTTAGGATAATAGATAAGCAGATAAAATATCAAATACAACAGGCACAAAAACAACATCAAGATGCTGATAGATTTAAGATAAATATACCGATTGATTTATTGCAAAATGTATATAAAATAGCAGAAGCAATAATGATAGCACATGCTGTAAGTATTCGTAAAACTGGCGGAAAAATCAATAGTGATATGGAGATTATTTTAGACTTTTTCAAAGCATGGCAAGATGAAAAAAACTATATTGTCTGGGCTGAAGATGCTAAAAATCCAATAATATATCTTTGTCCTACAAATGTAAATGAAAAAATCAATGAATTATTTTTTGGCGATAGAGTAAAACTGAGAAAAAATTTCCATACAATTTTTACTTCGGCAACTTTGACGAATTTAGCCAATGAAGATTTGACGAAAGCATATAGTTATTTTATACAAAATACAATGTTTCCAATAAATGATAGCATATTATCAGAAGTGAAATATTCGCCATTTGCTTATGATAAACATGCAAAACTTTTTTATACAGATGATATTACAAGCCCTAGTAAAGATAGAGGAAAATTCATTGATGAAAGCATAGATTTAGTGAAAAAAATATTGGATATTTCTCAAGGAAAGGCTTTGATTTTGTTTACATCTAAAGCGGATATGAATGCTGTATATACAAGGCTAAAAGCTTTGAATTTAAATTATACTTTAATTAAACAAAATGAAATATCTTCACAACAACAATTAATTTATAAATTTAAGCAAGATGTAAATTCTGTGTTACTAGGAACAGGAGTTTTTTGGGAAGGTATAAGCATAGAAGGTATAGCACTTTCGAATTTGATTATTTATAAATTGCCATTCCCACTGCCAGAACCAATCATCAATAAAAAATGTAAACGCAGTAAAAATCCTTTAGAGGAAGTATTAGTTCCAGAAATGATTATTAAATTAAAACAAGGTGTAGGTAGATTAATACGCAATAAAACAGATAAAGGCATAGTATCTATCATTGATTCGCGTCTAGGTGATAAATCAAAGGCAAGTTATAAAGAAAAAGTATGGCAAGCTTTGCCGATAAAACAAAGAACAAATAGCTTAAAAGAATTACAAAGTTTTTATGATAATTTATGATTAATAAACAGGAAATTCATCATTATAAAGATAGATAATATCTAGTATAGGTGAATAAAAGCTTATATCTATCATGTAGGGACCATTTTTATCTTTATCTAGAGTGCTATTTGTTGGAAGTCCATTGCTTAAATCAACTTTTTTAGAAAAATCTTCATAAAGTGTTTTATCGTATAATTTACTCTTTGATGATTTTTTTATTTCTTGTGTTATTGTAAAATTGGTAGATAAAAATTCATGGAAGAGCTCAGACATAATAAATTAACCTTTCTATAAAAAACATATATTTTTTATTAATAAAATTTAACTATATTGATAGTTAATATTATTTTAGCACATAAATAAAGCCTAGTAGTTAGTTGAATTTTAACTACTAGGCTTTATTTAGAGTGAGTTTTTTTCTTAAGCAATAGTGTTGCTTGAAATGAGTTTTTCTTTTTTAGTTGTTTTTATTTTTAATATTATAGCTATGATGAAGCTGATAATAAATAAAAATGCGAATACATAGAGACAAAGTGCATAACTTTGAGTTGTTTCACGAATAAAGGATAATAAAAGTGGTCCTGCAATACCAGCCATGCCCCAAGCTGTGAGAATTCTGCCATGAATAGCGCTTAATTGTTTTGTGCCAAATAAATCGCTTAAATAAGCTGGCATACAAGAGAAGCCACCACCATAGCAAGAAACAATGATTAAAACTAATAATTGGAAGAAAAAGGCTTCAGTTGTATTAGCGAGTGCATAGAAAGCAAAAATTTCAATTAAGAAAAATAAAATATAAGTATTTCTACGACCAATATAATCGGAAACGCTAGACCAAGCGATACGACCAAAACCATTGATAAGTCCAATAACGCCAACCATAGAAGCAGCAGCAATTGGGCTCATATGAACTACTTCTTGAGCCATAGGAGAAGCTACAGCTAAAAGACCAATACCACAAGTAATATTAGTGAAGAATATCCACCAAAGTGCATAGAATTTCCAATCGCGAGTAGCTTCAGCTACGCTATATTGTTTTATTTCAACCATAGAATTAGAAGTCTTAACAGTTGTAGGCAAGTATTTTTCTACGAATTCTTTTGGTGGAGGAGCGAGATATAAAGAAGAAGCTCCCATGATTAATATATAAGCACAGCCTAAAATGATAAAATTGGTTACTAAGCCAAAATTGCTAATGAGAATTTGCATGATAGGGCCAGCAATTAAACTTGCAAAACCAAATCCCATGATAGCAAGACCTGTAGCAAATCCACGTCTTTTAGGGAAATATTTTACAAGAGTGGAAACAGGAGTGATATATCCAATACCAAGACCAATACCACCAATTACACCATAGCAGATGTAGAGTAAAATAAGGCTTTGTAGATGAAGAGCTAAAGCTGTACCAAACATACCAATACCAAAGAAGGCAGTGGCAGTAAGTCCACTAATACGAGGGCCATTTTTTTCAACAAATGTTCCTAAAAAACCAGCGGATAAACCTAAAAATAAAATTGCAATAGAAAATGTCCATGTAGTTTCTTGAAGACTAAAGCCCATTTGAGCCATGATAGGCTTAGTGAGTACGCTCCAAGCATAAACACTACCAATACAAATATGAATACCAATTGCGGATAATGCGATAAGCCATCTGTTTTTCATTATATAATCTTCCTTTCGTAAAAATAAAAAATTATAAAATACAAGAAAACTTATGCCTAAAAACAAAAAGACCATCTAGGCAAAAATTTTCTTTGCCCAGACGGTCGACTTTTCTATAGCAATGCGGTTCATGTGGTTAATTCCACTAAAATCCGTCAGTTCCACAGTGCTTATTCAATTGATAGCTTTATTATAACAAATATTTAATCTATGTCAAGAATAAAATTAATTTCATTTATAAATAGTCAATATAGTCAAAATCGTGATTTTTGTAGTTTAAATGATGAATAATGGTTGTAAATACTAGATTTTTTCCTTTGAATAAGTATAATTTATGTTTAAATAAATTTGTATTTTAGAGAAGGTGAAGATTATCTTGATGGCACAAAAAACGTATAATACTATGGCTGTTTTAAGTTTAATTTTATTGAGTTTTATTTTAGGAACGAGTGAATTTATAATTGTGGGTATTTTGCCTGATATAGCAAATGATATAAATTGCTCGTTGACTATGGCGGGTAATTTAATTTCAGTTTTTGCTTTTGCTTATGCAATAGGCACTCCGTTTATCACAGCAGCAGTTAGTGCTTATAACAGATATTATGTATTATTGATATTAGTAATATGTTTTATCTTAGGAAATTTTTTATGTGCTTTAGCGAGTAATTATTATATTTTAGTATTAGCCAGAATTATAACTGCGATAATTTCAGGAACAATATTATCTATTTCGATGACATTTGCTTCTGAAATAGCGACTGTTCAATATCAACCAAAAGTCATCAGTTGGATTTTTGCAGGTTTTAGTATAGCCTCTGTTTTTGGTGTGCCTATAGGTACGATTATTTGTCAAATATTTAGTTGGCAAATGACTTTTATATTATTATCTGTAGTTAGTATATGTATTTTATTGATGTTGTGGCATTATTTACCAAATGTGGGCAGTGGACAAAAAACAAATTTATGTAATCAATTTATTTTATTGAAAAGTATGCGTATAAATTATGGTATGCTTATTGTAATTTGTGGTGCTGCTGGAAGTTATGTATTTTATACATATCTGACACCGATTTTACAGCAATATATACAAATTCCTATTTCTATGACAAGTTTAGTATTGAGCTTATTTGGCATTAGTACGATTATCAGTAATTTACTTTCAGGAAGAATAGCTAGTTTAGGTGGCATGAAGAAAATGCCAATGGTATATTTCTTACAAGCTCTATGTTTGCTTGCACTTATTTTTACTAGTTATCATTTAGTTTTAGGTTTGATAAATATTTTGCTAATGGGTGTGATAATGTATTTACAAAATTCACCAGCGCAATTGCATTTTTTGAAAACAGCTACAAGAGAAAAACCAGAAGCTATAACTTTAGCTTCCGCATTAAATCCTGTATCGTTTAATACAGGTATAGCGCTAGGTTCAGCTTGTGGTGGAATAATCATAAATTTTGCACCTATGCCTTTTGTTGGTCTAGGTGGTGCGATTTTTGCCATTATCGCTATGATTATCAATCTTAGATTGTTAAAAAATATGACTAAATTTAATAAAAGAGGATAAAATAAACCCCAAAAGTTAATTTAAACAAACTTTTGGGGTTTTGATTTTTAATTAATAATTAACATAGAAAATTAGAATAAGCCAGTAATTTTTCCGTTAATATCGATATCCATATTTTCAGCAGCAGGTTTTTTAGGAAGACCAGGCATTGTTAAGATATTACCTGTTAAGGCTACGATAAAGCCTGCGCCTGCACTAATGCGAAGTTCGCGAACAGTGATTTTAAATCCTGTTGGTGCACCTAATTTGAATTGGTCATCACTTAAGGAATATTGAGTTTTTGCCATGCAGATTGGCATTTTATCAAGACCTTCAGCTTCAAATTCAGCGATAGTTTTTTCTACAGCAGGTGTGTAGTTTACGCCATCAGCACCATAGATTTTTGTAGCGATTGCATTGATTTTATCTTTGATAGAATCATTTACATCATACATGTATTGGAAGTTAGAAGGTTTTTCAGTTGCTTCAATAACTTTTTGAGCAAGGTCTATAGCACCTTCTCCACCTTTAGCCCAAGCTTCGGAAATGCTTACAGAAGCTCCCATAGATTCGCAAAGAGCTTTTAATTCTTGAAGTTCATTTTCTGTATCAGTAGGGAATGCATTTATAGCTACAACGATTGATAAACCGAATTTTTGAATGTTTTCAATATGTTTAGCAAGGTTAGTCATACCTTTTTTGAGTGCTTCGATATTTTCAGTAGCAAGTTCAGTTTTTGCAAGTCCGCCATGCATTTTTAAAGCGCGAATAGTAGCAACGATTACTACTGCGTCAGGTTTAAATCCTGTGAAACGACATTTGATATCAAGGAATTTTTCAGCACCAAGGTCAGCACCAAAACCTGCTTCAGTAACAGTATAATCAGCCATTTTTAAAGCGTATTTAGTAGCCATTACACTATTGCAACCATGAGCGATATTGGCAAAAGGGCCACCATGGATAAGAGCAGGAGTACCTTCAAGAGTTTGTACAAGGTTTGGTTTAATTGCATCTTTGAATAATAAAGTTAAAGCACCTGTTACATTTAATTCTTCAGCGCGAACAGGACGACCGCTTCTAGTGTAACCGATGATGATATTGCCAAGACGTTTTTTCATATCTTCAAGGTCAGAAGTCAAGCATAAAATAGCCATCATTTCAGATGCAACAGTGATATCAAAACCAGTTTCGCGTGGTACGCCATGAGCTTTACCACCTAAACCACAGATGATATTGCGAAGAGCACGGTCATTTAAATCGACAACGCGTTTCCAAGTGATGCGACGAACATCTAAATCAAGAGCATTGCCCTGTTGGATATGGTTATCGATAACAGCAGCAAGTAAATTGTGAGCAGATGTTATAGCGTGGAAATCGCCAGTGAAATGAAGATTGATATCTTCCATTGGCACTACTTGAGCATAACCACCGCCAGCGGCACCGCCTTTCATACCAAAGCATGGACCTAAGGAAGGTTCACGAAGAGCGATTGCAGTTTTTTTGCCAAGTTTATGAAGAGCATCGCCAAGACCAATGCTAGTAGTTGTTTTACCTTCACCAGCAGGAGTTGGATTAATTGCTGTTACAAGAATAAGTTTACCATTTTCTTTTTGTTGGAGAGTTGTGTTCCAATAGTTTAAAGAGATTTTAGCTTTATATTTTCCGTATAATTCAAGTTCATCTTCTGGAATTTCAAGATGTTGAGCAATTTTACCAATAGGTTCCATAATAGCTTCTTGAGCAATTTGCACGTCTGTTTTCATGTGGTTTAGTACCTCCAATAATTAAACTAATTTGATAGTATTATATATTTTGGAAAAAGGCAATATAAATTTTGCCAAACATATGCTTAGGCATAAAAAAACGCCTGAGCATATATTATTATGCCCAGACGGTCGACTTTTTGATAATAGTACGGTTCATGTGGTTAATTCCACTAAAATCCGTCAGTTCCATACTATTTATGAAATTATGCTTTTATTATAACAAAGGCAAATTTATTTAGCAAGTTGTAATTTTGCAGCATTGATAGTATTTTGCATGAGCATAGCTATAGTGAGAAGACCTACGCCACCTGGTACAGGTGTGATAGCACCAGCTACTTCTACAGCATTATCAAAGTCTACATCACCAACTAATTTTTTAGGTGCAATGCGGTTGATACCAACATCAATTACAGTAGCACCAGGTTTTATCATATCAGCAGTGATAAAATGAGGTCTGCCCACAGCTGCCACTAAAATATCAGCAGAACGACAAATTTCTTTGAGGTTGTGAGTATGTGAATGACAGATAGTAACTGTAGCATTTTGAGCGAGTAATAATTGTCCCATAGGTTTACCCACAATATTACTGCGACCAACGATAACAGCATGTGCGCCATCTATATTGATTTTAGCGGATTGAAGCATTTTTAAACAACCATATGGAGTACAAGGTATCATACCATCGTCTTGTCCAATCATCAATTTACCAACATTAACAGGGTGGAAACCATCAACATCTTTTAATGGGCAAATAGCATTTAAAATATCTGCTTCTTCTTTAGCAATAGCGTCTGGAAGTGGTAATTGAACTAAAATACCATGAATTTCTTGGCGATAATTTAATTCATCAATTTTGGCGATGAGTTGTTCTTTTGTTGTATCAGCAGGCATGCTTATAACTTCAGAATAGATACCAACTTCTTCGCAAGTGCGATGTTTATTATTTACGTAAACTTTAGAAGCTGGATTTTCACCAACGATAATTACAGCAAGACCAGGAGTGATATTATATTGTTCTTTTAAAGCTAAAACTTGTTTTTTTGCTTCTTCTTTAAATTCACTAGCAAATATTTTTCCGGATAAAATTTGTGCACTCAAAAATAACACCTTCTTTATTAACTTAAAATATCAATTAATGTAAATACAAAAATGACAATAGAAACAATACCATTGCGCATGAAATAAACTTGAGTTAAACGACTAAAATCATATGGAGTGATGAGGCTATGTTGATAAATTAATGTCAAGATAGCTATTAATACACCAATATAATAGATAAAGGATAAATCAAAATAGATTCCAGCACCGATAAAACATAAAATAGAAATAAAATGGAAAAAAGCTGCTATTTTATGAGCATTAGCTACACCAAATTGTGTTGCCATAGAATGAAGTTTATGGTCTAAATCAAATTGGCGGTCTTGGCTACCGTAAATTACATCAAAACTACCAATCCATAAACAAACGCCACCACTTAATAAAATAATACCAAATGGCAATTCACCTGTAACAGCGATATATCCACCAGCAGGTGCCATGGCTAAAGCTACACCTAAAAAATAATGACAAAGAAAAGTAAATCTTTTCGTATATGGATAAAATAATAAGAAAAATAAACAAATTGGTGTTAATTTTAGACAAATAGGAGCTAGTTGACTAGCAGAATATAAAAATATACATAGACTGACGATGATGAGGATAATTACTTCAATAGGTTTAATTGCTCCAGTAACTAATGGACGTTTGGACATGCGATTTTGTTGTTTATCAAATTTCAAATCGACAAGATTGTCCATGGCTAAAGCAGAGCTTCTAGCCCCTATCATTGCAAGTGTTACCCATAAAAAATCATGAAAAGTAGGGATACCCTTTGCCGCAAGGAATAATCCCATATAAGCAAAGGGTAGGGCAAATACAGAATGATGAAGAGCTATATTATTAATATGAGCAGATAATTTACTCAAGACTGAGCTCCTGCCATTTTGCATCTACAAGTTTTTTTATATCGTCAGACATGTTAATTTCATCAGGCCATTCACGAGTATGTCCTTCTTCTGGCCATGTTTTTGTAGCATCAATACCTATTTTTGTACCCCATTTTGCCATTGGTGAGGAATGGTCTAAGGCGTCAAGTGGACCTTCAACCATTACAATATCATGTTTAGCATCAATATTATTGAAAACACGCCACCAAACTTCTTTTTCTTTTTGAACGTCAACATGTTCATCAACGACAATAATCATTTTGGTGAACATCATTTGTCCCATACCCCAAATAGCATGCATTACTTTTTTTGCTTGTTGTGGATATGTTTTTTTGATGGATACCATTACGCAATCATGGAATACACCTTCAAGAGGGAAATTGATATCGCGAATTTCAGGTAAAGTCTGTTGTAATAATGGTAAGAAAATACGTTCTGTAGCTTTAGCTAAGAAGCAATCTTCCATTGGAGGTTTACCAACGATAGTAGCAGAATAAATAGGATTTTTGCGATGTGTTATACAAGTGATGTGGAATACTGGATAATCATCAGCTAATGAATAATAACCTGTATGGTCACCGAAAGGACCTTCACGGCGAGTTTCACCGATATTTACATATCCTTCAAGTACGATTTCACTGCAAGCTGGTACTTCAACATCAACAGTTTTACATTTTACCATTTCTACAGATTTTTTACGTAAAAAGCCTGCAAATACCATTTCATCAATATCACGAGGAAGTGGAGCAGTAGCAGCATATGTGATTACTGGGTCTGTACCGATAGCGACAGCAACTTCAATTTTATCTTTGCCCATTTCTTGATAAGCGCGATAGTTGCTAGCACCATCTTTATGAAGATGCCAGTGCATACCAGTTGTTTGACCATCATATTTTTGTAAACGATACATACCAACATTGCGTTTACCTGTTTTTGGATTGCGAGTGAATACAAGTGGTAAAGTGATGAATGGACCACCATCTTGAGGCCAACATTTTAAAATAGGAAATTTATCTAAAGTAGGATTATCGGTGATAACTACTTCTTGGCAAGGTGCTTTTTTTACATATTTAGGGAAATTAATAGCACGTTTTGCAGTTGGAATGATGTGGATTAAATCCATTTTATTTTGAAGGGAAATATAAGGTAATCTTAAGATTTCACGAAGTTCATTAGGAATTTCTTCGATGTCATTTACACCAAAAGCAAGTGCCAAGCGTTCCATGCTACCGAAAGCATTCATAAGTACAGGCATATCGTAGCCTTTTACATTTTCAAATAATAAAGCTACATTTTTTTTGCCTTCCATTTTGGAAACGCGGTCAGTGATTTCAGTGATTTCTAAATTACAATCAACAGGAGTTTTAATGCGTTTGAGCATACCACGAGACTCCAAAGCGTTGATGAATTCTCTTAAATCATAAAAAGCCAAAAAAATCGCTCCTTTATATTTATATTGCGTAAGTGATTAACATTATTTTTTCATAGCAAAACGAACTATGACATAACTTATTTCATAAAGTAAAATCATAGGTATAGCAATCATAGATTGGGAAAAAACATCTGGTGTTGGGGAAATAATAGCGCCAACAACAAAAGTTAAAAAGATTACAATGCGTTGTTGTTTTGCTAAGAATTTTGAAGAAATAATACCTACTTTGGCTAACAATATAATGGCTAAAGGCATTTCAAAGATAAAGCCGAATGGCAATAAAAAGGCAATGACAAAGTCAAAATATTGTTTTAGCGAAAACATAGGTTGAAGTTCTTCAGTGCTAAAGCCCATTAAGAATTTTATCCCAGCTGGCATGACAAAGAAAAAGGAAAAGGCTAAACCAGCTAAAAATAAAATTAGCGAAATAGGCACAATAACGGAGATTAAATATCTTTCCATACCGATTAAGGCAGGTAAAACAAATCGCCATATTTGATATAAAACTATAGGTAGAGCAAGTAAAAATCCGACAAATACAGCAACTTTAATATAAGTAAAAAATGCCTCTGCTGGTTGCATATAATAAAGCTTTCCAGCAGGGCCTGTTAAGATGTGCATTATGTCTTCAATAAAATAATAAGCAACACAGCTACCAATACCTATAGCGATTAGTGAACGAATAAGGCGTTTTCTAAGCTCAGTAAGGTGAGCAATAATGGACATACTGCCATTATTTGTAGTTGTCTGCTCGTTAACTTCAGTTGTTGGTAAATTTTCTGAAGTTGAAGCAGTAACAGTATTAGCAGAAGTATGTTCGTTCATATCTTGAGACATAAATTGCTACCTCACTTTTTATCTTTTTTTTCGTCTTCATTTTTAGCATCAATAGTTTTTGTATTATCTTCTGTAGAAGCAGAACGGAATTCGCGAAGACTTTTGCCTACAGCTTTACCGATTTCTGGCAATTTACCAGGACCAAATACAACTAAAGCGATAACCAAGATTAATACAAGTTCAGGAATACCAATACTATACATTTAAATCACCTTTACTTTTATTTTTATTTTTAGTACTAAATAAAGAATATAATTTAAAAAGTAGTTGTCAATTATTATAGATTATTTAGTAGTTTTTTCAGGTTCAACTGGAGTTTTAGGTGTTGTTGTTTCTGTTTTTGCAGTAGTAGTATTTTTTTCTGTAGCAGTTTCTTGCATGAAGACAGGAGCTACAGATGGTTGTTCTGGGTTAGCTGGATTAGGTGGTGTAGGAGTTATAGAAGCGTTATTAGTAGTATTATTAACGGAATTTGATAATTCAGAAGTGGCTTTTTTAAATTCTTGTAAGCCTTTACCTACAGCACGACCAATTTCAGGCAATTTGCCAGGACCAAATACTACAAGACCAATGATTAAAATAAGGATAAGTTCAGGAAAACCAATACCAAACATTTAAGTCACCTCAGTAAAAATTTTATTTTAATAATCACGGCTACCAATAAAATCAGCTATTTCAATGAAAGATGTTCTAACTGACTGTGGTAAGCTATCAGGTAGAATATTTTTGGCGCGATTTAAAAATTCTGTAACAGTTTGTCTTGCAAAATCAATACTGTTGGAATTTTTTACGATATTAATAGCACGATTTAATTCTTCTAAGCTCATTTGACGATTTTCGATGATATTTTTTAACTCTTCGCTATTTTCGCCATGCTTATAGGCATGAATTACAGGAAGAGTGATTACACCTTGCAAAATATCGTTTCCAGCAGGTTTACCGATTTTTTTAGAGTCAGAGGTTAAATCTAAAATATCATCAACTATTTGGAATGCCATGCCGATACAATAACCGTATTCACGGAGAGCATCAACTTCTTTTGCTGATAATTTAGCAACAATTGCACCGATTTCACAGCTAGTAGCAATAAAATTAGCTGTTTTTTTGGCAATGCGTTCATAATAAATATCAATAGAGTCTGGAATTGTATAACCAAAATGGTTTTGTAAGATTTCGCCTTCGCTTAAATCACAGACAATAGTTGCTAAGCGTTCAGAAATTCGCGTGCCATAATCATTTTTAGCAATGGCTGCAAATGCTTTAGCAAATAAATAGTCGCCAGTAAGTACGGCTATATTATTTCCCCATTTTGCATTGGCAGTAGCAGAACCACGGCGAGTAGCTGCATTATCTAAAACATCATCATGAACAAGAGAGGCTGTATGAATCATTTCTAGTGCCATAGCAAGAGGCATTACATAATCTTTATCTAAATTAGGATTACTCTTTGTCGCCAGAAGATATAAGGCGGGTCGAATACGTTTTCCGCCAGAGCTTATAAGATGATTTCCGATATCAGTTATAAGGTCAACAGGAGATGTAACCGTCTCATGTAATAAATTTTCTAGCGATGATAAATCTTTCTTAATAATGAAGAACATTTTGTTTTTTGTTAACAAATTATATCACCTGCATATTTCGAATTACTAACTTAATTAAGTTTACTACAAAATAGACATGTTAGTAAATAATAAATTATTATTATATGGCTTTCTTTAATGATAAATAAAAAGTAACAGACTAGGTTATGTATTATTATAGATAAGTATTTGTATACATAGATGAAATATAGGAAATAAACCCAGAGTTTATTCTTTTGTGCTATAATAAATACTAACAACTATTATGTTAATAGAGGTGCTAGCTATGAGAAAATTAATCTTATTAGGAACAGGCAATGCTATGGTTACAAAATGTTTTAATACATGTTTTGCCTTAAATATAGATGATGAATATTTTTTAGTTGATGCTGGTGGCGGAAATGGAATTTTAGCTCAATTAGAAAAAGCACAAATAGATATGACAAAAATCCATCACTTATTTATTACACATGCGCATACAGACCATGTTCTCGGTGTAATTTGGGTAGTGCGTAAGATAGCTACGTTAATGAACCAAGGAAAATATGAAGGCAAATTACATATCTATTGTCATGATAAAGTAAAAATGGTAGTAGAAACTATTGCAAATTTGACTTTGAAAAAGAAAGATTTAGCACAAATTGGTAAAAATATTATTTTTGATGTAGTTGAAGATGGCGATCAAAGAGAAATTTTAGATATGCAAGTCATTTTCTTTGATATTTTATCTACAAAAGAAAAACAATTTGGTTTTAGTGCTGAATTTGCAGATGGCATGAATTTATGTTGTTTAGGTGATGAACCATATAATGAAGTCTGTGAAATTTATGCTCAAGATGCCGATTATTTATTATCTGAAGCATTTTGCTTATATGGAGATAGAGATATTTTCAAACCATATGAAAAACACCATAGCACAGTAAAAGAAGCTTGTGAATTAGCAGAACAATTACAAGTTAAAAATTTGATTTTATATCATACAGAAGATAAACATATAGATAAACGCAAAGAATTATACACTGATGAAGGTAAACAATATTATTATGGAAATTTATATGTACCTGATGATTTAGATGTAATAAATTTGAAATAATAAAGAATAAATATTGATTTATTCATAGTAAAGTGCTATGATGTTCTTGTAACTAAATAAAGCAGTCTTTGGGGCAGGGTGCAATTCCCTACCGGCGGTAAAGCCCGCGAGCAATTATTTGCATGATTTGGTGAAATTCCAAAGCCGACAGTATAGTCTGGATGAGAAAAGATGGAAAGTTATAAATTAGTTTATAAAAGTGAATTAGTATAGATAATTAATTTATAATATAAAGCTGATTAGGCTGTTATTTGCAATGCATTTAACAGCCTTTTTTGTTTAATTCTTTAAAAATTATAACCAAAGAATGAACAGAAAGAATGGTGATTTTTTGAGTTACGATGAAAAGTATATGAAACTTGCCATGCAGCTAGCAGGAAATGCAATCGGTAGAACTTCTCCTAATCCCTTAGTCGGTGCTGTGATTGTCAAAGATAATCGAGTTGTGGGTTGTGGCTGGCATAGAAAAGCAGGTACACCACATGCTGAAGTTCATGCATTAAATCAAGCAGGAGAATTAGCTCAAGGTGCTGATGTATATGTAACATTAGAACCATGTGCCCATTATGGCAAAACACCACCATGTGCTAAAGCTTTAGTAGAAGCAAAAGTAAAAAATGTATATGGCGGTTTATTGGACGTAAATCCTAAAGTTGCAGGTAAAGGCTTTAAGATTTTAGAAGATGCAGGTATTCATGTGGAATATGGATTTTTGCAAGATGAACTGCGTAAACAAAATGAAGTATTCTTTAAATGGATTGAACATAAAAAACCATTTGTAGTTTTAAAAGCTGCTATGACTTTAGATGGGAAAATTGCTACAGCAACAGGTCAATCAAAATGGATAACAAATGAAACATCAAGAGCATATGGTTATAAATTACGTGATATTTATGATGGTATCATGGTAGGAATTAATACTGTGATAGAAGATAATCCTATGCTCACTGCTAGAGTAGATGGCGGAAAAAATCCAATTAGAATTGTTGTAGATAGCAGTTTAAAAATTGATATAAATGCTAATGTAGTACAAGATAAATCAGCAAAAACCATTATTGCTACTACAGATAAAGCGGATAAAGATAAAATTTTAAAACTACAAGCACAAGATGTTGATGTCATTGTAGTGGATAAAGATAAAAATGATAAAGTAGATATAGAAAAATTACTAGATATTTTAGGACAACAAAATATTTGTAGCATTTTAGTTGAAGGCGGTGCTACTTTAAGCGGAAGTTTTGTTGCAAAAAAATTAGTAGATAAAGTATATTTCTTTATTGCTCCAAAAATTGTTGGTGGTAAAGAAGCGAAAACTCCTGTAGCAGGAACAGGTATTTTAAATTTACAAGAAGCTCTAGCGTTAAAAGATATCCAAGTAGAAAAATTAGATGAAGATATTTTAATCATAGGTAGAGTAGATAAAGATAAGGTGTGATACAGTGTTTACAGGTATCGTAGAAGAAATCGGTGTTGTAAAGGCTATAGTAAAAGGCACTCATTCTATAAAATTATCTATTAAAGCTAAGAAAGTATTAGAAAATACACAATTAGGTGATAGTATTGCTGTAAATGGTGTATGTTTAACAGTTACTTTTTTAGCAAGTGATTATTTTATAGCAGATGTTATGCCCGAGTCCATGCGCAAGACGAATATGGGTTTATTAAAAATTGGCGATAAGTCAATTTAGAAAGAGCTTTGACTTTATCAAGTAGATTAGGCGGTCATATTGTAAGTGGCCATATTGATGGCACTGCTAAAATTATTGAAATGAAAAAAGATGATAATGCTACACGTGTTACTTTAACAGCTAATGATAGAATTTTAAAATATATTATTTCTGAAGGTTCTGTTGCTTTAGACGGAGTAAGTCTTACTGTAGCACATTTAGGTGAAGATAATTTTGCAGTATCGTTAATACCACATACATCTGAAGTTACAACACTACTTAGTAAATCAGTAGGTTCGATAATTAATGTAGAAAATGATGTCGTGGGTAAATATGTAGAAAGATTATTGAGTTTTAAACAAGATAAACCAAAATCATCATCATTGAGTTTAGATTTTTTACGTGAAAATGGTTTTTAAGAAATGAGGTATAGACATATGGAATTTAAATACAATACAGTTGAAGAAGCTATTGAAGCATTTAAACAAGGTAAAATGGTATTAGTAACAGATGATGAAGACCGTGAAAATGAAGGCGATTTAATCGTAGCTGCTGAAAAAGCAACTCCAGAAATCATCAATTTTATGGCTACTCATGCTAAAGGTTTAATCTGCGTGCCAATGTCTGGCGAACTCATTGATAAAGCTGGTTTAAATCAGATGGTTAGCCACAATACAGATAATCATGAAACAGCTTTCACTGTATCTGTTGATGCTGTGGATACAACTACAGGTATTTCTGCTTTTGAAAGAGCTAGAACAGTTGAAGTTTTAATTGATGATAATGTAAAACCAGAAGATTTACGTCGTCCAGGTCATATGTTCCCTCTTCGTGCTAAAGAAGGTGGCGTACTTTGCCGTATTGGTCATACAGAAGCTACTGTAGATTTAGCAAAATTAGCAGGTTTAAAACCAGCAGGTCTTTGCTGTGAAATCATGAAGGAAGACGGTCATATGGCTCGTACTCCAGATTTAATTGAATTTGCCAAAAAATATGATTTAGTATTTATAACTGTAGCTCAATTAGTAGAATATCGCAAAACTACAGAAAAAATGGTAGAAAAAGTAGCTGAAGCAGATTTTCCAAATAAATTTGGTCATTTTAGAGTAATGGCTTATGAAAGCAAATTAGATGGAAAATGTCATTTAGCTATTGTTAAAGGCGATGTAAGAAATAAAAAGAATGTATTAGTACGCGTTCATTCTGAATGTTTAACAGGTGATGTATTAGGTTCTATGCGTTGTGATTGTGGCGATCAACTTCATTTAGCAATGCAAAAAATTGAAGAAGCTGGTGAAGGTGTATTATTATATCTTCGTCAAGAAGGTCGTGGCATAGGTCTTGCAAATAAAATCAGAGCGTATGCACTTCAAGACCAAGGTAAAGACACAATTGAAGCAAATGTTTTATTAGGTTTTGCTCCTGATGAACGTGAATACGGTATTGGTGCTCAAATCTTAGAAGATTTAGGTTTATCTAGCATACGTTTATTGACTAATAATCCAGCTAAAAGAGCAGGTCTTGAAGGTTTTGGCTTAGAAATCGTAGAAAGAGTACCACTTCAAATTCCTGCTAATAAATATGATGCAGGTTATTTAAAAGTGAAAAAAGAAAAAATGGGACATTTATTAAAATAATAAATAGATACTAAATAATAATCTTTAATACAAATATTAAGTATAAAGAAAAGAGGTTAGA